>Ga0307378_10000691_pt1 | contig 57535 bp, 53 predicted proteins | sample UN1MG_FD_202238 | JGI IMG/M metagenome (GOLD analysis project Ga0307378, IMG submission 202238) | Soil microbial communities from Risofladan, Vaasa, Finland - UN-1 | ecosystem: Environmental > Terrestrial > Soil > Coastal area > Acid sulfate soil | place: Finland: Risofladan, Vaasa | collected... | reverse complement strand
TTTGTACCCCAATCCTACTCAAGATTGACAACCTGAGATGATCATATGAGAATATAGATGATTCCGGGAGGAAATCGATGTATAGTCTTATGTTTCAGTACTGGTGGATCCTACTCCCGGCTATTGTGTTGGGAGCTATCGCCCAGCTTTCGGTGCGGGGAACCTATAAGAAATACCGGCAGATGAAGACTCGAGACGGCATTACTGGTGCGGAGGTGGCTCGGCGCATTCTCGATGAGTACGGCCTCAAAGCCATCCCGATCGAGACGGTGCAGGGCGAGCTCACGGACCACTACGACCCCCGTTCCAAAACCTTAAGACTATCTCAGGGAGTGTACAGGGGCGACAACGTCGCCGCCCTGGGGATCGCCGCCCATGAAACCGGGCACGCCATTCAGCACGCCCGCTCCTACTTCCCCCTTGCAGTACGCAACACGATCTATCCGGTAGCTTCTTTCGGTTCGAAACTGGGTCCGCTGATCGTGCTTGGGGGCCTGCTGTTCAGTTTCAGCGACCTGTTGATTTCCATCGGTATCGTGATGTTTGCCGTCGCCGTTGTTTTTTCGATCATCACCCTGCCTGTGGAGCTCAATGCCTCCACCAATGCCATCAGCGTGTTGCAGCGGGGCGGTTTTCTCAGTGAACCGGAATTGAGGGGAGCCCGCAGCGTGCTGAATGCCGCTGCCCTCACCTACGTGGCCGCCGCCCTGGCATCGGTCCTGACACTGGCCCGGCTGCTCCTGCTCAGCCGTCGCCGCTAGGGTCGGCGACAATAGCGAGCGTCTTTCGCGGTCCAAGAGTCGCTGTACATGAAGAGCAGAGCAGTAAAGGTATTAGCCCCGATCTTGGGACTGGCTATCCTGACCCTTGCTCTTTATGTTCTGTACCATGAGCTGAAGACCTATCATCCCCGTGACATCGTCAGAGAAGTGAAGGATCTGCCTGCAGGCCGGATCCTGCTATCACTGCTGTTTGTCGCGGGCAGCTACCTGGCGGCTACGGGCTACGATACACTGAGCAGTTTGTTCATCCGTCACCATCTGCCCTATCGCCAGACCGCCTTGGCTTCGTTTATCGGCACTAGCTTCAGCAACAACATGGGATTTGGTCCGTTAACGGGGGGATCCATCCGCCTGCGCTTGTACTCAGCCTGGGGACTTTCCGCCGTGGAAATCACCAAGATGGTGTTCTTCAACACCCTTACCCTCTGGCTTGGATTTCTCACCCTTGGAGGTCTCTTCTTTACCCTTGAACCCCTGGCTTTACCGCAAACGATTCATTTCCCCCTGCTGTCTGTGCGAGCGGTGGGGATCGCCTTCCTTGCCGTCGCAGGAACTTACGTTTTTTTTGTGATCCTTCACCGCCGCCCGCTGAAAATACGTTCCCATGAGCTGGTCCCGCCGCCGCCGCGATTCCTCCCAGTTCAGCTGTTAATCTCCGTTCTTGATTGGGGTTGCGCAGGTGCGGCGTTGTACATTCTGCTTCCCGCTTCAAGCGGACTGACCTTTCCGGCTTTCTTTGGACTGTATCTGCTAGCCCTGATCGCCGGAATTGTCAGTCAGGTCCCGGGTGGCTTGGGAGTGTTTGAAACGGTATTCGTTCTCATGCTTTCCCCTCGTCTGCCCGCTCCCACCGTCATCGGTATCCTTCTAGCCTACCGCGGACTGTACTATCTATTACCGTTGTTTTCAGCGGTTTTGCTGCTCGCGATCCAGGAATTGTTGCACAAACGAGCCTTTCTGATCCGCACGGCGACGCAGATCGAGCGCTGGAGCTCCATCGTTGTACCACCCCTCCTGGCTGTTGCCTCCTTCGCCGGCGGAGCGGTGCTGCTGTTTTCCGGAGCCACCCCGGCTGTAGGAGCGCGGATCAGCTGGTTGCTGAGGTTTGTCCCCTTTCCGGTGATCGAGGTTTCTCACCTTCTCGGCAGTATGGTAGGCGTCGGCCTTTTGGTGTTGGCCAGGGGCATCCAGCGTCGAATCGACGCCGCCTACCCTTTGGCGGTTATACTTCTGGGCAGCGGCATCGTGTTATCGCTGCTGAAGGGACTGGACTACGAAGAGGCCATCATCCTGGCGGTGATGCTGGCCGCTCTGCTTCCCACCCGAAGGTTTTTCTACCGCAAGTCCTCTCTGCTGCGACCCAGTTTCTCGGCGGGTTGGGTATTCACCACCGTATTCGTCCTCGGTTTTGCCGTCTGGCTGACCCTCTTCTCGTACAAGCACGTGGGGTACTCGCAAGATTTATGGTGGCAGTTTGCCGCCAATGCAAATGCTCCCCGTTCGCTCCGTGCTTTGGTAGCGGCGGGCGCTGTTGCCTTCGTTGTTGCCCTCTTCCGCCTTTTCAGCCCTCGTCCGGAAAGAGCAGGGGTCGGGCAACCGTTGGATCGCGAACGGATACGTGCGATCATCCAGCAGTCATCGGAGACTTCAGCCAATCTATCTCTGCTCGGTGATAAGAAGTTCCTGTTCAGTGCACAAGGGGAAGCCTTTCTCATGTACAACACGGCCGGACGAAGTTGGATCAGCATGGGGGATCCCGTCGGCCCTCCGGACCAGCGGCGCGAGCTGGCGTGGAGGTTCCGGGAGCTCTGTGATCGGTACAACGGCTGGACCGTGTTCTACGAGGTCGGAGCGGACAGCCTGCCCCTGTACCTGGAGATGGGGCTCACAATGCTGAAGCTGGGTGAAGAAGCACGGGTGCCGCTGGACATATTCACCTTGGAGGGAGGTGCCAGAAAGAACCTCCGCTACACCTACAACCGTCTGCAGCGGGAAGGAAACACCTTCGAGGTGCTGCCGGTGGAACAGGCGCAGCAGGTTATTGATGATCTCAAGGGGATTTCCGATACCTGGCTGGCAGAGAAGAATACCCGGGAGAAAGGCTTCTCCCTCGGCTTCTTCCACGAAGATTACCTGGAGGAGTTTCCGGTCGCGGTCATCCGGCGGAACGGGAAGATTGTGGCCTTCACGAATGTCTGGACCACCGCCTCAAAAGAGGAGCTCTCCATCGATCTGATGCGCTATCAGCCCGACGCTCCGGATGGCGTGATGGAGTTTCTGTTCATCCACTTGATGCTCTGGGGCAAGCAATCCGGCTATCGCTGGTTCAATCTCGGCATGGCACCATTGGCGGGGTTGGAGAATCGCCCCCTGGCTCCGACCTGGAGTCGGCTCGCTTCCCTGCTCTACCGGCACGGCGAGCACTTTTACAATTTTCAAGGGCTTCGCGATTACAAAGACAAGTTTGATCCGGTCTGGGCTCCACGGTACCTGGCTTCTCCGGGTGGCATGGCACTGCCAAAAATACTTGTCGACCTGTCTTCACTGGTCTCAGGGGGTCTGAAAGGGATCATTGCCAGGTGACGGGAAGTTGCGGAGCCTGGCGAGGAGGGCACATCTGTGGATACCCGATCAGCTGAAATCATCAAAGAGAGCTTTTGGAGCATACCTGAGCAACGGCTGCAGGAAGCACTAGGTTCCGGTCCCGCCGGGTTGAGCGAAGAGGAGGCGGCCCGGCGGCTCGAGTCTTCCGCCTCCTTGCGGCTCAAGACCCGGCGGCGGCGAAGCGATTGGCAGTTGCTGGCTTCCCAATTCACCAGTCCTATCATCCTGCTCCTCCTTGCTGCATCCCTCCTTTCCCTATTTCTTCACGACCCAACAGATGCCTTGATCATTCTTGTGATCGTAGTCACCAGCGGAGTTCTCGGATTTTGGCAGGAACGCGGGGCCAACCGATCCGTCGATGCGCTGCTTGCCATGGTGCGTACTACCAGCCGGGTCCTGCGCGGCGGTGTGCCGAAAGACATCCCGTCGGAGGAGACGGTATCCGGCGATATTCTTACCCTCTCCGCCGGGGACACTATCCCCGGCGACTGTCGAGTGCTTGAATCGAACAATCTCTATGTGGATGAAGCGGCGCTGACCGGGGAAACCTTTCCGGTGGCCAAGAGCAAGGGCGTTTTGCCGCCGGACACACCACTTAGTCAACGCAGCAACAGCCTTTTCATGGGCACCCATGTGGTCAGTGGTACCGCTTCGGCCTTGGTGGCGCGAATCGGCAGGGAAACCGAGTACGGCAGGGTCTCCGAACGTCTCAAGTTCCGTCCTCCCGAGACGGAGTTCGAGAAGGGAGTTCGTCATTTTGGCTACCTCTTGATGGAAATTACCCTGATCATGTTGATCGTAATTTTCGCCTTCAATATTTTTCTGCATCGACATTTCCTCGATTCGATTCTCTTCGCCCTGGCCCTGGCCGTCGGATTGACTCCCCAACTTCTGCCGGCGATCATCAGCATCAACCTGGCCAAAGGAGCAAGTCGTATGGCCCGGCACAAGGTCATCGTCAAGCGTCTGGAATCCATAGAGAACTTTGGCAGCATGAACATCCTCTGTACCGACAAGACCGGCACTCTCACCGAAGGCGTGGTGCGTATACATTCCTCCCTCGATATTCACGGTAAGGAGAGTGAGAAGGTTTTGTTCTACGCGTATTTGAACGCTTCTTTCGAGTCTGGTTTCCGCAGCCCCATCGACGAAGCGGTTCGTTCGCACCGAGAATTCGACCTTAGCGGATATGCGAAACTGGACGAGATACCCTATGATTTTATCCGCAAGCGCCTGAGTGTTGTTGTAGCCCAGAATAGCCGCCGGCTGCTGGTCAGCAAGGGGGCCTTCGACCGGGTCCTTGAAATCTGCACCCAAGCTGTGCAGCCCGACGGTACTTTGAAACCGATCGGGGAGCTGCGTCCCGAGATACAGCGGCGTTTCACCGAGCTGAGCGGGCAGGGTTTTCGAGTTTTGGGTGTGGCCTACAGGGAGCTGAACGGGGAGGATACGCTACGACCGGATTTGGAAGCGGGAATGACCTTTCTCGGTCTGCTCGTGCTCCACGACCCGCCGAAACCGAAAATCGTACAGACGCTCCGAGAGATGAACCGTCTTGGAATTTCGGTAAAGATGATCACGGGAGACAACCAGCTGGTGGCGGCGAGTGTCGGGCGGCAGATCGGGTTCCAGAAGGCCCGGATCCTTACGGGAGGTCAACTCCGCGGAATGAGCGACGAGGCTTTGCTGCGGCAGGCGGCCGACGTTGATTTCTTCGCCGAGGTGGAACCGAATCAGAAGGAAAGGATCATCCTTGCTCTGAAAAAAGCGGGTAACGTGGTGGGCTATCTCGGGGATGGGATCAACGATGCCACTGCCCTGCACGCTGCCGATGTCGGGATATCCGTGGAGGGTGGAGCCGACGTTGCCACGAGCAGCGCAGATATCGTTCTTTTGGAAAGAAACCTCGAGGTCCTGGTGAAGGGTGTGCTCGAGGGACGCCGTACCTTCGCCAATACGCTGAAATACGTGTTTATGGCATCCAGCGCCAACTTCGGCAATATGTTCAGCATGGCTGCCGCTTCCCTTTTTCTACCGTTTCTGCCTTTGTTGCCCAAGCAGATCCTGCTGACCAATCTGATCACAGATTTCCCGGAGATGACCATCGCCACGGACAACGTGGATCCGCAGATGCTCGCCGCCCCCCGCCGCTGGGAGGTGAAGACGATTCGCCGTTTTATGCTGGTATTTGGCTCGCTAAGCTCGGCTTTCGATTTCCTCACCTTTGCCGCACTGATGCTCCTGCTGCGGGCCTCACCAGAGCAGTTTCGGACCGGCTGGTTCGTTGAATCCATCGCGTCGGCTACACTTATCGTGCTGGTGATCCGCAGCCGTGCTTCGCTGTTTTCTCCAGGTCGAGGGCGGGGGCCTTCAAAGTACCTGCTTGGAACGATCCTCCTGGCCATCGCGGCTACTTTGGCTCTGCCCTATACACCGCTTGCGGGGATCCTCGGTTTCGTGGCTCTCCCCCTGCGCTATCTGGTCGTTTTAGCCGGCATCGTACTGCTCTACGTTGCGGCGGCCGAGGGGCTGAAGAGGCTTTTTTTCAGACGGATCGAGGGAAAGGCGTCATGAAGGATCGCCCCCGAAGCGGTCATAGCAGAGGCCGAGACGGGAGAACAGTACAGGCAGCCCAGGATATCCTGTCGGGTAAGCAAAAAGGGAATCCCCTGTCCCGGCTGTTGCCTTTTTTAGGACCCGCTTTTATCGCCAGTGTGGCCTACGTGGATCCGGGCAATTTCGCTACGAACATTCAAAGCGGAGCGAAGTTCGGCTATATGTTACTTTGGGTCATCGTGGCCAGCAATCTCATGGCCATGCTGCTGCAGACCCTGTCGGCAAAACTTGGCATTGCTACGGGGAACAACCTGGCGGAACACTGCCGGATGCACTTTCCCAAGCCGATAGTCTACGGGATGTGGATAATAATGGAACTGGTGGCCATGGCTACCGACCTGGCGGAGTTTCTCGGCGCGGCGCTGGGTTTCAATCTGCTTTTAGGTGTACCCCTCTGGTTGGGGGGCTTGCTCACCGCCGGGGCGACCTTTCTGATCCTCGCTTTGGAACGCTACGGCTTTCGTCCGATCGAGGCCGTGATCACCGTTATGATCGGTGTAATCGCCTCCTGCTATCTGGTAGAGACGTTTCTGGATCGGCCCGACTGGGCAAATGTGGCGGTTCATGCAATCTTGCCGCAGTTTTCCGGCAGCGAGAGTGTCGTCCTGGCCGCCGGAATCCTCGGCGCCACTGTAATGCCCCACGCCCTGTTCCTGCACTCGGCTCTCACTCAAGGCCGTATTCGGGTTCGGGGTGCGGCAAAGCTCAAGAAGCTGACCCGTTACGAGATCGTTGACGTGGCAATCGCCATGGGCATCGCCAGCCTGATCAATGCAGCCATGCTGATTATGGCCGCTTCGACCTTCTATCGGGGCGGTCTGACTGAAGTGGCATCGATCGAACAGGCCCATAAAACACTGGAGCCGCTGTTGGGTCCTGCTTCCAGCTGGGTTTTCGCTGTTTCGCTTCTGGCCGCCGGTTTGTCCTCCTCAACCGTCGGGACCAGTGCCGGACAGGTGATCATGCAGGGGTTCGTGAACCGCCACTTTCCAATTTGGGTGCGTCGGCTGGTGACGATCCTTCCCTCCCTGGTGGTTATTGCTCTAAAGGTTGATCCGACTCGTACTCTTGTCCTGAGCCAGGTTACCTTGAGTTTTGGGCTGCCCTTTGCGGTGTTCCCTCTTCTATTCTTTACCGCGAATCGAAGGATCATGGGTGTGCTGACAAACAGAAGGCTGACCACGGCGGCTGCCGGACTAGCTGCTGCGCTCATTGTTTTTCTCAACGTCTACCTGCTTCTGCAAATCTTCCTTGGAGGGTAGGGAATTGATCAGAACCGTGCTGGTTCCCCTGGATGGCTCACGGATGGCGGAGTCGGTCCTGCCCGCCGCAGCTGGTCTGTCTCACTCGCTTGGCGCCTCAGTTATGTTGTTTCACATCCTGGAGAGCAAACCGCCACGGCTGGTGCACGGACAGCCTCACCTGCAGTCGGCCGATCAAGCGCAGCGATACCTGACGGGGATTGCCCGTCGTTCCTTTCCGCCAGAGGCTCGGGTCCGGACTCATGTCCATCTGGAACGTTCGAACGACGTTGCCGGGAGTATCGCAGGACACTCGGAAGAGATCGATTTTGATCTGGTAGTAATGAGTGTGCATGGAAGGCGGGGACCCCGTCATCTCCGGCAGGGTTTCCTTGCCCAGCAGCTGGTATCACGGAGCCCTGCATCAGTGCTGGTCTTCCGAGCAGAACGGCTCTCTGATGATCCATCCTTCCGTCCCACTTCTCTGCTCTTGCCCCTGGATGGTCAACCCGGTCACGACCGGTCCGTCGAGATCACCGGGGAACTGGCCCTGGCCTTGCGGGCACACGTTGTGTTGTTGATGGTGGTGCCCACCTTTTCCACGCTCACCGGTCGATCATCCGCCGCATCTCGGATGTTTCCGGGAACGACATATCACGCCCTCGATATGGCCAAAGAAGCGGCTGTGGAGTACCTATCGGGCGTACAGCGGCGTTTGGAAACAGCGGGACTCCCCGTCACCTCAACAGTGCTGCGGGGGCATCCTGCCCGTACCATACTCCGCGCATCCCGATCTTTCGGAAGCAGCTTGCTCGTACTTGGGACTCACGGCCGTGCCGGTGCCGAAGCCTTCTGGTTCGACAGCGTGGCCAGCCGTGTGTGCAACCGGACGCATCTTCCCTGTCTCCTTGTTCCAGTCGCTGAACACAGCCACCAACGCGGATAATCGTTTCTTGACTTTTGGTACCGGGGTCATCAGAGCATCCCAGGTCTACGGTCTGTCCTTGTCGATCAGGCTCGCCCTGGTGAACTTGACACCACGCATCTTCTCTCGAAGGCGGGTTACCGTCTCTTCCACTTTTCTCTTTTTATCGAAATCGTCTTCGAACAACTCTCCCTGGATTGCCTGCCCCGGCGCAATCACGTTCGCCGTCCCCACGCCGACCAGTCGTACCGGGGTGGAACCGTTCCAGCGTTGGCCGAGCAGCTGCAGAGCCAATGTGTAGATTTCGTCGGAGGAAGTGATCCAGTGCTTCACCGTCTTTTGGATTGTGGTGGTCGCAAAGTCAAAGTAGCGCAGCTTGAGAACCACCGTGTTGGTTCTTAAGTTCCCGGTCAAGAGTCGATGCATCACCTGCTCGGAGAGCTCGAGAATGTTGCGTTTCAGAGTGTCGGCGTTTTTGATATCCCGTTCGAAGGTCGTCTCGCTGCTGATCGAGTGGCTCTTCGGGCCGGCCGAGAAGACCCCCGGGTCCTCGCCGCGACAGGCTTTGTACAGGTAGCGACCGCTTGCCTCTCCCATCATCGAACAGAGGATGTCCTTGGGGTACTCCCTCAATCCCTGTACCGAGGTGATGTTCAACTCCAGCAAGCGTTCCCGGGTCTTCTCTCCTACCCCCCAGAGTTTTCCCAGGGACAGACGATCGAGAAAGGATATCTCCTGTCCCGGTTGCACGAAGTGCAGTCCATCGGGCTTCGAGTACTCCGAGGCCAGCTTGGCCAGGTAGCGGTTTGCGGCAATTCCGATTGAGAGGGTCAATCCTGTTTCCGTGCGCACCTTTTCCTTGACTGTTTTCCCTGCAGCGAGGGGCGGCCCGTACAACCCTTGGGTTCCCGACATGTCCAAAAAGGCTTCGTCTATCGAGACCTGTTGGAGATCAGGGGAGAACAGTTCGAGGATCCTCATCACTTCCTGAGAGACTTCGAGATAACGCTTCATCCGCACGGGTACAAAGACTCCCTTCGGACAGCGCCGTGCAGCCTGGGAGACGGGCATGGCCGACCGCACGCCGAATCTTCGCGCCTCGTAGGAACAGGAGGACACCACCCCGCGATGTCCGGGCATAGCACCGACAATAACCGCTTTTTCCTGCAGGGAGGGGTTGTCGATCTGCTCTACCGATGCGTAGAAAGCATCCAGGTCAACATGAAAGATGACGCTCATCGTTTTTTTCCTCAGGTCTTCAATTCAAGATCTCTGCGGAATGTCAGGCGGTTGGAGATTGCCGCGAACTCTCCACTGAGATCATACCCTTCGGGAGACCGCAGATACTCGAGGGTAATCCCGACGGTAAAGGTTCTGTTTTTCGGCACTGTCAATTGGACGTTCAGCGGCAGGGGAGGGTTCACGCCGATGAGGATCGTGTACTCCCGGCCGCCGGGTTCTCTGGTGTATGGGAAGTTGGCGTCGAAAAGCACGAACTCTTCCTCTGCGGATACCTTTAGGCGCACGCGGTAGGGTTCAGACCAGGGTGTAAGGAGCAGGTTGACGTTTTGTCTGTCGAGGAAGCCGACGCTGCTGATCGTGGTGTCCAGATATTCACCACCGTGCTTAAGAGGCAGGGTATACATACGGGATCGGGTATCGATTGATATGGTGGTGTTTCCATCCCTGACCTTCAAATTTTCAAGCGGCGCCGGGCTGGATAGCTCCAGGTATCTCTTGTCGGCGACTTCGTCGATCACGTAAGTCGCGTTGACCGGCTGCCGTCTTCTCGGTCCGTACGGCGCATAGACGAAGAAAGTGGTCAGAAGACCGGCCAGGATCAGCCCAAAAAGCGTAGCCGTTGCGGCCGAGCGCATCCTGTTGGTGATAATCCGGGTAGGGGGAAAGATGAACTTCAGACGTATGAACATCAGGATGAAGGGGATCAGGATTACCGTGAGCAGGAGATTTCCGCCGAGTTTGGAAAGAAGCAGGACCCGGCAGAACTCGAGGCGGGGCAGGGTAAACAACTCGACCACGGATTTGACGATCCAGTAGGGGGAGGCTAGGAACAGCAGAACCTTGAGCGGTCGGTACGAGGTGACGGAAAACAGCAGAGCGAAGGTAAAAGCCCAGAGGAAGTAGTAGGTAAAGGAGATGTTGATCACCCCCAGCACAATGATATCGAGAAGCAGAAAGAGCAGAGCCGCTGCGGAGTAGAAGCTTCCCCGCCGGGGTATGGGAAATCGTTTGACCAGGTTGAGCAGGATAAAGAGAATGGCGAGGGGTATGGCCAGTTTGAAGCCCAGAAACAGCAGTGGGAGCTCTTCCCAGAGATTGACCAGGTTGCGAGCCCGGAGTATGCCTTCGATCAGCCAGGTAGAGAGGAAAAGCAGCAAGAAGATGAAAAGAAAGAAAAGCGGTAGAGCCCAGATGTTGTGAGCCAGAATCCGCAGGTATTTGCGGAGTCTACGGGTGAAGACCAGGCCGTAGACCAGAATCCCCGCCAGGACGACCAGCAGGATGATCAGATACATCTTTTCAGAAATAATGAAGTAAAAACCCCTGGCCTGAAAAAACAGGTAGTGTCGATCCCAGGTTTCCGGGATGCCCTCTGAGAAGCCTTGGAGAAACTCCGTAAAAAACAGATTGAAGGAGAAGACCCAATTTTCCTGCTCCAGAGGGCTTAAGCCTTCGTACTCCCCTTCAAAGCTGATGGCGGGATAGCCGGCGTTGAGAAAGGGCTCGATGATCGTCTGTTCCGAAGTCAAGCCGATTCGGAAGATCTGGTTCTCATTCCCCCTCATCAGGAAGAAGATATCGGTTTTCTCTAGAGCCACGGTACAGCGATCGAGGAGCCAATAGGGAGCTTCGATCCCCCGTCCCCCCGCGCGCAGATATAAACGAGACGGGATCCGTTTCAGGTTGAGGTACAGGTTCATCACCTTGAAGTCCGGAAAGAAATCCCTCAGGAACAGACGGCTGCCCATCGGATAATTCCCGGTTTGTCCGTATTCAGCGCCGAGGAAAAGAATTTTTACGGAAATAGGCGGAGTTTCCCGGCTGAGATGTTCGGCGACGCTCAAGGCCAGCGCCACGTTGATCGAACCATCGAATTCCTCCGACATCTCAGCCGGATGGTTGATCGGAACGGAAAGAATCAAGGTGTCGTCGAGCTCTCCCCTGAAACTTGCGACCAAGCATGAAGAGAAGGAGTGATTTTTATCGGATTCCCGAAAATCGAGCCAACTGTAGGGGATGCGCAGACTCTGGAGACGCTCTTCGATGAAGGAGAGCAGTTCTTTTTCCCCCCGCGAGCCCTCACGCCGAGGGTAGAGGGAACGGATCTGCCGGTAATCTTCCAGCACGGCCCGGCTGTCCGGGGGCAGGGGAGACTGGCAGAATAGAGATGCAGCCTGGAGGAAAAACAGCAGGATCCCAACTACGATCGACATAACTACGGTCCAGGATATCGAGGGTAAAAAAGCATTGCAATATAGCCGCCGATATTTTATCATGGTGATGTTATCATGGCACTATTGGCAGAAATACTGAATCGCAGAAGTATCAAGCAGTTCAAATCCAAACCGATCGAAAAAGACAAGCTGGACCGTGTTCTGGAGGCGGGACGATTGGCCCCATCCGCAAAGAATCGCCAGGAGTGGCGCTTCATAGTCATACAGAAAGAACAGTTACGGGAGAAGGTAAAAGAAGCGGCCTTCGGGGATGAAAAGGTAGGACAGGCTCCGGCGATTGTTGCCCTCTGTACCACCAACGTGGAGTACATCATGCCCAATGGACAGCTGTCCTACCCCATCGATCTTGCCTTTGCCGCCGCCTTTATGGTTCTTCAGGCGGTCTCTGAAGGGCTAGGAACCTGCTGTCTCAGCACTTTCGATGAGCAGATGATCCGAGACTTGATCACCGTCCCCTATTCTATGCGGGTCGTGCTGCTCCTTCTTCTCGGCTACCCTGAAGCGATGCCCGAACCAGCACCGAGGAAACCCATAAAGAGGATCGTCGCCTTCGATCACTGGTAGCAAGAGACTCTACGCGTAGTACTTGAACAGCTCTCCAAGCCTTTCTTCACTCTCCGCGTCATTCACCGAGTCGATAACGGCTCCTACCAAAAAATACACCGGGTCGGTTCGCGTCCACACAATCTCGACGGTCAATGAGAAACGAAGTATTCCCATCTCTTCCGCCGGTAGCACCGACAGGGTCAGAGAATCGCCTTTCTGCATCGACAGCGGCCTGGTCAGGGCGAGTTGACATCCGTCTCGACTCAGGTCTCGAAGGTATCCGGGTGTACTGCTGTCCTCGAGAAATACCTTCGCGTATATTTTGTTTCTCGGACTCTTGCGTTGTTCTTTTCCCATCTCATCTACCCGTGGGTCGAAACTCGGATCATCGTTCCGTTCACCCTTCCCTGCCCCCACTCGACGGGCTGTTCGTCTTCATCGAAAAAAACGAGCTGAAAAAGGGGGAAGGTCTTCTTTGTTATCAGCAGTCCCATCCCGAAGCGGAGGAAGTTGTGCTTTTTCTGATACTTCTCGAACTCGTCCGAGGTTTGATCGATCTTCTCTACGGGAGCTTCCAGGGAGTATGGAAGCCGTTGTGGATCAAAGCCGCCGCCGAAGTCCTTCACCTCGACGTCAATCCTGGTATCCACAGCACGGAATACCGCCATGACCTGTTTGTCCACCTTCTTCTCCCTGTGCGCTCGCAATGAATTGCTGAGCAACTCCAATACGGCATACTTGATATTGTCGGCATTCCCAACAAAGTCCGGGAATTGAATCGATTCCAGGATCTGAAGCACTTCTCGAAAATCAGCGTCGGCATGAATATTCAGGGTAACTTGATCGCTTTTCTTGCTCTGGAAGTCGAAATAATTGCCCATGCGCTGACTTTTTCCCTTTGAAAAACCCTTCGATGTGGTGTTAAATAACTTTAATGCTGTATCTGCTGGTTTCCCTCGACTACTATAAACAATTGAAGGCTATTGACCAAGAACTTATCGCTGGAATTCATGGCGAGCTTTCCTCCCTCGAAGCGCTGTATGGATATAAAAGGATGTACGAGCGGGAGGGAAACCTTCTGTATCTGTTCGGTCAAGAATACGGTTTGGATCCCCGACGCACCCTGGAGTTCGTCTTTCGTGTCTACGATATTCTGTACTCCCGAGAGCAAGAGCTGTTTGGCTTCAATCTGATTATTGCCCGCGGAGACGAAGCCGGTCCGGAGAACACCGTGAAGGCCATGCAGAAATCTCTCCTGTCCATTGAAGAGGAGCAGCAAATCCTGGTTGAACCAGACTGCCGTCCTCTGTTTTCCGATTTGGTACGAACCAAGAAAGTAGCCGGGATTTTCAAGATCATCCCGAGAGATCTGAGCGCAGTCCCGGAATCGAGGCGAAGGAAGGAGTACTGGAAGCAAACCCGGCTTGCCCGGCAGGTGGTACGAAAGATCAACACCCAGTACAAGGCCAGAACAAAAAATCGGGGTATTCTCATCCAGGGTCCGGTGAATCCGGATCGACGGTTGATGCTGGATGCTGTCCAGGGTTTGCTGTTTCAGGATTTTGCCGTACCCAGGGCGCCTCGCCTGAACACGTTGTTCAAACGACGCTCTACCTTTCACCCTTTTCTAAACAGCATCGATCCCTTCTTTCTCAGGGCGGTTCCTCAGTATTTGACGAGCTGGGAACAGCAGGTGTGGGTGGATCTGGAGAGCATCCTCTGGTCCATGAAACCCTCCGCCCGGAACGCTCAAGGTGTTTTCTATCGCTGGCCCAAGGGTGTACCCGACTCGCTGCGCAGGAATGGGATTTCAGACAAAGATGAGGAAGGGTCCGTGAGTGAGCCTGCCGGAGCTGTCTGTCCGGATCATCTATATAGAGATTTTTATCTGGTTTTTCACCTCTACCTGACCGCGTATTTTCGCATGCTCGAGGAGAACTTCCTGCCTGCAGTCCTGTTCTGCGAAGATATCGATACATATCATCCCCGCAGCCTGGAGATGCTGTCCGATCTGTTGAAGGATTTCTACCAAATCCCAACATTCATTCCCGTGTTCACGGCAAAGATATCGGAGCTGCCCGTCGACCTGGGCGGCCGGGTTCTCGAAATCGTTTCAATGCGCCCGCTAAGCCGCGAGGAGATGTCCAGGTTGGCGAACAGGCTGTACAGGAGCTGCAAGCTGCCCGGGGATACGCTGATCACGCTGCGCAAATATGTACGGGGGAAGCTGATCGGTTTCTATCACTGTATGCGTTTTCTGGAAAGACAAGGCTTTCTGGTCAAAGAGAAGGGGGGTTACAGCTGGCAGGAAGGAGAACCCCTCGAGAAAGTGCTACCGGCCCGAAACCTATCCCTTGCCTGGGAGATGATTTCCTCTCTCTCATTTTCCCTGAAGCGTCTACTATTCATCGTGTATCTGCAAGCGGGACTCCTGGATCTGTGGGGGCTTATTGACTTTTTGCATGACCAGGGAATGGCAAGGGAAGACGCCTTGACCCTGCTGCGGGATCTGGAAACTGAAGGATTGATTCACATCGGAAACCATGCCGTTGCCCTGTTCCCCTACTTCCGTAAAAGGCTGCGCAGCGCTGTGCTGCTCAAGGAACCGGAGCTGGAAGAACAGTTTATCGATCATCTGTTGGAGCGCTGGCGGCAAGGAAGGTATCCCCATCTGGTGCTGCTTTTTTTTCTCCTTTCCAAAACACGACGGCTGTCTGAAGGTTTTCAGGTGCTCTATCAGCTTCTCAAACAGAAGCTGGACGAGCTGGATTTTCATGGCGTACGGATCTTTCTCGATCCTAAGCATTTCCGGTTGGGAAGCTCTCTGGAAGGGGAAGAGCAGAAGCATCTCCAGCGCCTGCTTGCCGCTGTGCGGCTCCGCTACCTCTTGCTTCAAGGAAAGCTCAAGGAGGCGGAAAGCATCTATCTGAAGTCAATGGAGTCTGGAGACGATTTTGAAGTGAATCCGGCCAAGGGAACCTTGTTCCTGCAGATGAGTCGCTACCTGCTTGTCCGGGGCGAGACCAGCATGGCCCTGCAGTGGGTAAAAAAAGGGGTGATCCAGTTCCAAAACTCAGGGGATACGGCGGGGGAGCGGGAGGCGACAATCGGTCTGGGCTCGATTCTTTTGGCTGACGGAAAGTTCGACGAAGCCCTGGACTACTTTGCGATGTCCGACACGGCGGTTGGCGAGCGTAAGGGGTTGGAGGATATCGTATCCCACGGCCTGCGGGGGATCGCTCTGTTCATCCAAGGCAACCTCTCGCGAGCGGCGGCTGAGACGTGGGCCGGGTTGAGGGTTTGCCGCGCGTTGAAACGGCGGGAGTGGGAGCTGTTTTTGGAGTTTCTTGCCGCTCGGATCTCCTATGAACTTGGCTTTTACGATCGAGCGCTCCTAGGGTTTCAAAAGGCTTTGGCTATAGAGACACTGTATGAAAACCCGCAGGCCGGAAAAGTGTTGAACACCTGGTTGGCTCGCAGCTTTGCCTACAGCGGGAACGTGGGGACGGCTGTGCGGATACTCGGGAAGGTCGAGGACAGTTGGGAGAAGTACTTTTTCCTCTCCGAGTGTTCTTTTTTTGCCGGGGAGTACAGCAGGGCTTTGGAGAACTGCGACCGGGCGATAACCCTTGACCACGGCTCGGCGAATGACGTGTTTCCCGGTGAACGCATTCGCTGGGTTGACGGTTTCTGGGATATTGAGGGACGCTGTTTCGAGCTGTTGAGGGAAAATGCTCTCATCCGGCGCTTGACTCAATCCTTCCAGGCCTATCTCTGGAGCCTGGCCGGAAGCAGCGAGAGGGGAATCGAGCAGCTCCATACGATTACCCGGGGCGGGAAGATTCCAGGTTCCGACCCCTATCAGAGCCTCTACACCTACTTCTACGCCTGCACGCTTCCCGAGGTCCGCAAAAGCGACCTGGATGACAGCCTTACGGTTTTGAGCAAGGCCTTGAAGTTGCTGCAGCAGCGGGCCAGCAAGATCGATGACTCGACCGAACGCTGGCACTATTTGAGCAACAACTACTGGAATAGCCTGCTCTTCGCCGAAGCCCGAAAGAAAAAGATGATCTGAACCTTTCCGATACTATGTGCGTTTGGACTTGCATATAGTTATACTATGTGTCAAACTACCTGCATATGGTAAGACGCGATTTCTGGCTGACAAAGATAGAAGAGGCCTGGAAGCATCGGAATATCGCCTGGCTCTCCGGTGTCAGGCGCGCGGGCAAGACCTTTTTGAGCCAATCCCTGGACAATATATCCTATTTCGATTGTGAACGTCCCAGTACCCGACGGATGTTGGAAGATCCTGAAACTTTTTTAGACGATCAACGGGGTAAACGTATTGTTCTGGATGAGATCCATCGCCTACCGGATCCGTCTGAACTGCTGAAAATCGCTTCTGATCACTATCCTTCAGTCAAAGTGCTGGCTACCGGATCGTCCAGTCTCGGCGCTTCGGCCCGGTTTCGCGATACCCTTACGGGCAGGAAGCGAGACATATGGCTTTCCCCTATGATTGCGGTAGATATGGAATATTTCGGTAACACCTCTCTCCGGCACCGTTTACTACGAGGCGGATTGCCTCCGTTTTTCATGACAAAAAGCCACCCTGATAAGGAATATCAGGAATGGCTCGACAATTTTTGGGCAAAAGACACCCTCGAGCTGTTCAGGCTTGAAAGGCGCTTTTCATTCCTTCGTTTTGCCGAGCTTCTCTTTATCCAAAGTGGAGGGATGTTCGAGGCTACCCGTTTTGCAGCCCCTTGCGAAGTAAGCAGGTCAACCATTAGCAACTATCTGAGTGTTCTGGAAGCGACCTACGTCGTACACGTGCTGCGGCCCTTTAGCACCCGACGTGCTTCAGAGATCGTCTCAGCTCCTAAGGTGTACGGCTTCGATTCCGGTTTCGTGTGTTACTACAAAGGATGGGGCGAACTGAGGGATAGCGATCTTGGTCTGCTCTGGGAGCACTTCGTTCTCAACGAGCTTCAGGCTCAGCTGCAAGTAAGGACCTTTTCATACTGGCGCGACAAGAGCGGACATGAAGTAGACTTAATTTTACCTGGGAGATCTGGCACACCCACGGCAATCGAGTGCAAGTGGGCCTCTACCAATTTTAATCCAGCAAACATAATATCCTTTAGATCGCGTTATCCGAAGGGGAAGAGCTACCTGGTTGCCCGGGACGTTCAAAGACCATATTCCCGCAGCTACCGTGACGTGAAAGTTGAATTCGTGGATTTGAGTCGATTGGTGGAAGAGCTGTGCACCTGAAACGATAGGCAGTCCTGTCGTCCTGTCAACCGGGCCTGTTGACGCCCGGTCGGGCATAGCCTATACTTGTCAGGTTATTCACTGGGAGGGGATATGGCCGAACAGCTTATCCTTAAAAGTCTGCCTTTTATCCGAATTCTACCCAACTGGGCCCAGGAACTCGCCTACAAGTACTGCTCCAAGACCGCCAATCTGTACATCGTTCACGGCAACATCCGGGATTTCCTGCCCCACAAGATGAAGGACAACGAGTTCAACTTCGTCCGCATCCAGGATTACATCGGCGAGGTGCTCTTCGGCAACAGGGACATCATCGTCTTTTACGACCGCTCTTCCGGAGTCAATTTCTGCACACCGGAAATGCGCCGGGACTACCTCTCATCCTTGAGTGAATCGAACGGCGAGACCCGGGAACATGCTCTTTCCCGGGACCCGATGGACGCCTTTCCCTCGATGGAGAGGTACTTCTATCAGAATATCTCGAACAAGCGCCGGATCGTGCTGATAATCGACTATTCCGAGACCATCGTGCCCAATACGGATATCTCCCGCTACACCGACGAGGACCGCTACTGCCTGGTCACGCTGAACCGCTGGGCCAACGATCCGATCTTCACCGAGGGGGATATCTCGATCATCCTGCTCACAGAAAACCTGGCCGATCTGAACACCAGGCTGGTCCGCTCTCCCAGCACCATCAAGGTCAACATCCCTCTTCCCGATGAAACGGTGCGTCAGCGCTTCCTCGTGTTCCTCGAACAGCAGGACAAGCTCCTGATGGAACGGCGTCTCTCCCCCGAAAAGGTGGCCCAGATCTGCAGCGGGTTGAACCTGGTCAACATCTACCAGCTGGCTGCGGAGAGCTTCCAGGAGGACAAGGAGATCACTCTGGAGTATCTGCGCAAGAAGAAGAAGGAGATGATCGAAACCGAGGCTAGCGGTCTGCTGGAGTTCATCGAGGCGGAGTTCGACCTGTCCATGGTCTCCGGGCACGACTACGTGAAGAAGCGCTTCAAGAGCGCCTCCAAGGCGATCAAGATGGCCCGCCTGGACATTCTGCCGATGGGGTATCTGGTTGCCGGACCTGTAGGTACGGGCAAGAGCTTCATGGTCACCGCCTTTGCCGGGGAGATCGGCATCCCCATCGTCAAGTTCCGCAACTTCCGCTCAAAATGGCAGGGGGTGACCGAGGCAAATCTGGAGAAGGTGCTCAACATTCTGACGGCCATGGCCCCGGTCGGGGTTATGATCGATGAAGCCGACGCCTTCCTCGGCGACAGGAATCAGGATGGGGATTCGGGAACCTCGAATCGCATCTTCGCCCAGATCGCCTCGTTCATGGGAAACACGGAGTATCGGGGAAAGATTATCTGGTTTCTCATTACCTGCCGCCCTGACCTTTTACCTATTGACCTCAAGCGGCAGGGCAGGGCGGAGGAGCACCTGGCCCTGTTCTACCCGGAAACGATCGAGGAGAAGGAAGCCCTGTTCCAGACCCTGATCCGCAAGCTGAAGCTCAAAGTCCAGAAGGTCAACATCAACGAGCTGCTCCGCAAGTACGAGTTTGACTTCTCCGGTGCGGATCTGGAGAGCATCCTGATTCGGGCCAAGCTGCTGGCGGCGATGAACAATCACGTGATTATCACCGCTGCTGACCTGGAGGAGACGATCCGGGATTTCAACCCGCCGAGCTACCCTCACGAGATCGAGCTTCAAAACCTGGTGGCCGTCCTGGAGTGTACCAGCCGGGAGATGCTTCCCAAGCGCTTCCAGAATCTCGATCGCAGCACTCTGGTCTCGGACATCAAGCAGCTGAAGATCCTGCTTGGCGAGCGGGAATGATCTTCGGAAGTTGTGTTTCGGGGGAGATAAAATGGTTGAAAAAAAATCGTTGACCCTGTACTGGACTAAAAACGGGAACACCGAGAGGGTAGCCCGACGCATCCACGAAACACTGCACAAAGCCGGGATCGAGGATTCGATCTTCCGCATGACCAAGGACCTGGAAGTGGAGTACCTGGACTACAACCTGGTATTCATCGGCGCTCCGGTGTACGAAAACCTCCCCCCCAAACCGGTGATCGCCTTCCTGAAGAAGCACAGAAAACGGGGCGTGGAAATCGTCGCATCGGCGCCCGAGAAACCGGGAATCGTGGCCATACCCTACTGCACCTACGGCGGGGGACATACCGGCTGCAACGAAGCGGTGCCCATGCTGAAGTACATCGGTCAGTTCTTCGAGCACGAGGGCATCCGCGTGGTGGACGATATCGCCGTCCCCGGCATATTCCCGGAGGCCGACGAGTCCTACAACACCAAGGGACGATTCGGCATCATCACCGACCGGCCCACCGCTCAGGACCTGAGGGAAGTCGAGGGGCGGGTCCTGGGGATCCTGCGCAGGCTCCATCTGGTGCTGCCGCTGGGGGATGCGTTTTTGTAGGTTATGCAGTTTTCTCTACCCCGAGGGAGAAGGTCCTTGGACTTATTTGAGAGAGCCAAGAGACAATCCGCGAACGAGATATTTTTGAAGCAGAATTGCGAGCGCGACGATCGGCAGTGTTCCAAGTGCTGCGGTAGCCGACACCTCATTCCACATCAGTCCGTGAGGATCACGCATCCCCGCGATTGCAACTGGAATCGTCATGGCCTGATTTCGAGTGAGAATCAGGGCGAACATGAAGTCGTTCCACGACCATATGAAGCAGAACAGCGCCGTCACCACCAATCCCGGTGCGATGAGGGGAAGGGTGACAATTCGGATCACATCCAGTTGAGAGCAGCCGTCGATCATAGCCGCTTCTTCCAGTTCCCGGGGAACCTCCTGGATGAAACCCTTGATCATCCACACGGCGAAGGGAACCGTAAGAATCAGGTGCGGGATGATGACCCCCAGGCGGGTATCGATCAGACGCAGTGTCTTCATCATTAAAAAAAACGGCACGATTGCTACGACGGGCGGAAAAAACTTCAGTGACAGGATCCAGAACGGCAGAGAGTTGCCGCCGATTCTGTAGCGGGCAAAGCCGTAGGCGCTGGTGGCTCCGAAGAGCACGGCTACAACTGTTGCAAAGAAGGCGATTGCCAGACTGTTCATGAACTCCTTCAGAGCTTCCCGAAAGGCGTATTTGTAGGGCTCGATGGTGGGGTGCTCGGTGGCGAATTTCGGCGGACTGTTCATCAAATCCTCTTTGGGCTGCACAGAGGTGAGTAGGAGCCAGTAGAACGGGAACAGGGTGACGACCACCACGAGAATCATCGCCACGGCGAGAAGGCTTTTCTTTATGACGGCTCTAGTTCGACTTTCCAACGCGCTCCCCCCTTTCCATAACCCGGACAAACACAGTAACCAGAATAGACAGAGGTATCATCAGCAGCCAGGCAACCGCAGATGCCTTGCCCACGTTCCAGTAGCGAAAGCCGATCAGATAGGTAAGAAGGCTGAGGGTCATGGTTCTGGATCCCGGTCCGCCGAGGGTTACGACGTAGATCAGGTCGAAGGTCTGCAGGATTTCCAGGGCCCGCATGATGACGATCAGCATGATAATCGGTCGCAGCATGGGCAGGGTTATACGCGTGAAGATCTGCCAGGTAGTAGCCCCGTCCACCTGGGCGCTGTCAAAAGGTTCGATTGGTAGTGACAGAAGCCCTGCTACCATCACGGCCATGACAAAAGGCGTCCATTGCCAGATGCGCAGGATCAGGATCGTAATCAATGCAAGCTGCGGAGAAGCGTGCCAGGACAAACTATCCAGGCCAAGCAGATTCAGAAAATAATTGATCGGCCCGGAGCGCACCTCGAAGACCAGGCGTCCCATGTAGCCGATGACCACGGGCATGACCATCATGGGTACGAGGAGGATCGGCTGAAAGATCTTTCGGGCACCCGGCAGATTTACCAAAGCCAGGGCCAACCCCATACCAATTAAAAATTCAAAGATCAGCTCCGCCGCCATCATGGTTCCGGTAATTACCGCGGCGTTGTAGAACTCTCCGTCGGTAAGAACGTCGCCAAAGTTCTTCAGGCCGGTGAAGGGGTGTTCGGGCCGGCGGATATCGTAGTCCCGCAGGCTTACGGTGATCGAGAAGATCATAGGAAAGATCACGATAAGCGCCAGCACCAACACGGTGGGTAGAACCAGAAACCGCGCTCTGCTCTTTAGAGTCATCCTCACTCCTATCGAGAAAATACAGCGTCCTCACGGCACTCGGCCGCGAGGACGCGTTCAACCCAAGTTTATTGCCAAATCTTGGCGTAAAAACCCTTCTGTTTATCAACACCGAACTTGTTGTTCAGTTCGTTCCACTTCGCTGCAACCGCATCCAGGGCCGCTTTGGCCGTGGGAATTTCACCGGCCAGGAACTTGGAGACGGTTAAGTCCAGCACATCGTTGTACTCGAAGGCTCCGGGAATCTTGATCATCGGGAAGCCGTTTTCCAGGGCTTTGAGCTCCAGTTCCAGGTAGCTCTCGATCCCCGGAACCGCTTTCCGCCATTCGGTGGAGTTGAAATGACTGTATCGGGAGGGGTCCCAACCGACCGCGGCGTCCATGATGTACTTGAGGTTGCCCGGACCGGGAGCAAACATGTGTTTCAACACCGCATAAGCCGCGTCGGGGTTCTTGCTGTCCTTTACCACCGAGGCTACCCAGGCGGGGTCGACGATGGTGAACTGATACAGCTTGCCTCCCTTCTCCACCCCGGGAGTCGCCGATATACCCAGGACAGGTTTCGGCGGATTCTCCACGGGAAGCGGAGCCACCTTGTTGAAGCCCCGGCCTTCATCGGTCCAGTGGATCCACATGCAAACCGTCCCATCATTCATTGCCGCGGCGAACAGCTCGTCCCACTCCCAGGCGAGTACACCGGGAGGCGAAAATTTCATAATCCGCTTCATAGCTTCGAGAGCTTCGACGGCAGCCGGCGAGTTGATCAACGGTTTCATGGTAGCCGGATCGAAGTAGTGGGGATTTGGTGCACTGAAGGGAACGTAGCGGAAGGTGTACCAGTAGTAGACTCGGCCTCGCTTGGCCTGGTCGGCATATCCGTAGAAGTCTTTGGTTAGAGTCTTCCCTGCAAGTTTCTCTCCCTTCTTTCGGGTGAAGAATTGGGCGATATCCTCTACCTGCTTCCAGGTCTTCGGAGGATCCGGCAGGTCGTAGCCGTACTTGGCTTTGAAGGCGGCATTCTCCCCCGCGTCCTGGAAGAGATCTTTGCGGTAGTAGAACAGGAAGGTGTCACCGTCCAAGGTCACAGAGTACTTTTCCCCGCCCCAGAGGTTCTGCGCTTTGTTGAAGGCGGGCAGGATATCCGAGAAACCGATGGCATCGTTGTCCTTGGCCACGTAGTCATCCAAGGGCAGCAGATAGGATTCGTAGTCTCCGATCCAGGCGGAGTTGTACTGCACGATATCAAACGCACCGGTCCGCTGGGTGAGATCGAGCATCTCCCGAGAATAGATCTCGTCCGAGGTTACCTCGATTACGTTCAGGTCGATGCCGTACTGCTCCTTGATATTGGCCGTTTCATCGTGCCAGGGGGTGGCATGATGACCGCTGTGGGCAACTACCGTGACCGTTACCCCTTCGAAAGGTTTTCCCGTCGCCGCGGGTTTTTCATCCTCTCCCCCGGCGAACACCGCAAACGAAACGAGCAGCAGACTGCAGATCATCAGAAATAGCACAATCTTTTTCATTTTTTACTCCTACAATAATTGTACATGCAAAGGTTCACGACTGCGATCTCATCGGTCTTTCCTATGGTGGTATCTTTAATCCCATTTTGCACCTCCTTGTAGCTTTTTGCTTTTCAAATGCAAACGAATCTCTCGTCAAACATTCTAACATACCCGTTTCACCGCCGTCAAACTGAAATCCCGCATCTCTCCTTATTCCCCGCCACCGCCAATCGTACTAATGATCTCCTGGAGGAAGCGCATGTGCTCCACCGCATCAACCACTCCGGTGCGGGGCGAACGACGCTGCATAATATTTTCGTGGAATGCCCGCAGCTCACGGTGAAAGGCTTCGTCATAGGAGACCAAGATCCGTTTCTCCCAGGCAAGCTCCCCTTCGCCACCCTGCAGAATTACCGGGCTGGGGAAATGAAGAAAGTAGGGAGAGGGAAACTGGAGGCTGACTCTCTGTCGGTTTCCATAGAAACTGTACTCCTCTCGATAATCCTTGAGGTGGGAGAGGTAATGCCAATCCAAAGAACAGCACAAATCGTCGGAGTATTCCACCAGCAGGTGGATGGACATCCCCTCGCGCCAGTATTCCGCGCTCCTCAGCCTCTTGGGTGGACCGAGAAATCCATACATCATGTAGACATTGTGGATCAGGCTGATCACGATATTTCCGTAGCATTGCCTCAGGAGCGGGTTGTCTTTTCGCACTCCTAAGGCTTCATCGACGAGAGGAGACAGATTCCCTCCGGTGAGGCCCTCCCTCTGCATCTGCAGCTGATACTCCCAACTACCTGGATCTATGTGGCCCTCGAGGACCTCCCCTCGGCCCCGGCGAATACGATGAGGGGACAATCCCAGCTCGTTGGTTGGATGCAGAACCGTGATTCGGACAAAACCCAGGTCGTCGATCTGGTCGACGTACTGTTTAGCTACTGGAAAAGCTGGATCGTAGAGCTTGTGATACCCCACCTGGACGATTCGGTCACTTCTCTGGGCTGCGCCGGCAACCTCCTGCGCCTCCCGCAGATTCCAGGCAAGGGGTTTTTCCACGAACACGTCTTTGTTGCGGTTCAAAGCAGCCAAGACCGTATCTCGATGAGATCCGCTGTGACAGATCAAAACCGCTTCGATGTCCCTGCGCTCGAGCAGCTCAGCGTAATCGGTATAACGGTCTTGAATATGAAAGTGATCGGCTACATCTTCGAGGAGCTCAGGGTTAATGTCGGAGAGAGCCAATAGGCGGAAATGATCATTATTGGAGAGCAGAGTGGGAATATGGCTTATCTGAGCGATCGCGCCGCAGCCGATTACACCGATCGGAATAGGCAAACTGATCCTCCTTGAAGCTGCATATTACATTGACAAATTATGCAAATTAGAATAACATTTATGTAATTTGCTGTCAAGCAATTCTCATCGTGGAAGGATTTTTTCATGGCAATTACAATGGATGAAATCGCCAGGAAAATGAACGTTAGCGTGGCGACAGTGTCCCGGGCGCTCTCCGGGCGACCTCAGGCGGTCTCGCCGAAAGTGCGGCGGGAAATCGAGGAGGTTGCTCGGCGCTACGGATACAAAAAACGCCGAACCGTCGGGAAAAGCGTAGCTTTTATCATCGATCGACAACTGTTCAATGTCTCCTCGCAATTCCACAATAGGATTGTCGAAGGGGTAGAGCAGCAGCTCATCAAATACCGCTACTATTTTCAATTCCATTCGGTGGAGCGGGGAACCGATCAGCTGGATCAGCTAAATCTCAACTTCCCAGATCTTGCCGGCGTGATCGATGTCGGCGGATACCACGACCAGTTGTCGGAGAAGCTCCACGAGATGGGTGTGCCGGTGGTACTGGTGGACCATCATATCCCCACTGCTGACATCCCTGCTGTGTTGATTGACAACTCCGACGGGGTGGTGCAGGCCTGCAAGTACTTGTCCGAGTTAGGCCATCGCCGAGTCGCCTTCATAGCCTGCGATCCTCCAGTGACAAACGGGCATGAGCGACTGTTCGGATATCGAAGGGCTGTAGAAATATTCGGGTTTGACGACAACCCGAACCTGGTGGAGTTTTGTGGTGGACGAATGGATGAAGCGCACCAGGCAATGAACAGGATTCTGGAACGGGGATTGAGGCCCACCGCTGTTCTTGCCCACAACGACGTGAGGGCTGTAGGGGTGATGGATTCTTTGAAACAGTCGGGAGTACAGATTCCGGACGATATTAGTGTAGTTGGATTTGACGATATCGCGTTGTCCCACGAGGTCGTCCCTTCGCTGACTACCGTCCATGTTCCGAGAAAAACAATGGGTATGCTGGCGGTACAGCGGCTATTAAAGAAGATACAGGGAAAGAAGGACCCTTTTATCAAGGTCATTGTCCCGACCAGACTGGTTGTCCGCGGGTCCTCGGCCAAGGCTAAGGATTGATGTCTCTCGTAGCCATCGGCCTAGTGCATCTCCCTGCCTCCGGAGACGTTTAACGTGCTGCCGGTGATAAACTCAGCGTCATCCGAGGCGAGGAATACCACCGCTTTGGCTACATCGCTGGGTTTGGCGATTCGGCCGAGCGGAGTAGGGTCAATAAAGAACTCCTGCATGAAATCTTCGGGGCTCATACCCTTGATCTTGGCCGATTGAGCAACACTCTTGCGGATCAGCTCTGTGTCCACCGGACCCGGGCAGATTGCGTTGATTGTCACATTGTGCTTCCCTACCTCGAGAGCGACCGACTGGGTGAAGCCGATGACCCCGAACTTCGACGCGCAGTAGGGGCTCGTGAACGGCTCGCCGGTTTTTCCAGCCATGGAGGCGATGTTCACCACCCGGCCGTAGTGCTGTTCGATCATCATGGGCATCACCGCCTGAGTACAGAGAAAGACCCCCTTAAGGTTCAGAGCCATGAGCATGTCCCAGGTTTCTTCCTTCAATTCGGTGATAGCTCCCTTTATGTCCGTTCCGGCGTTGTTCACCAAGATGTCGATGCGCCCGTGCTTCTTCCGGGTTTCCTCGACCATTTTTCGAACTTCTGATTTCTTGGTAACGTCGGCTTTCATGGAAACCGCTTCGCCGCCCTCTTGGGTGATTGACGCGACGGTCGCCTCGGCGGACGCCGGATCGATGTCGCAAACCACTACCGTTCCTCCCTCCTTGGCGATGTGCTGGCAGATACCCCGGCCGATGCCGCTCCCGCCGCCGGTCACGATCGCAACGCGTCCTTTCAGCTTCATCCTGACGCCACTCCTTCCTGAACCTTCATAATTTTTTTGTCGTTTATCGCTCCATCGGGTATTTCAGGCCCCACTGGGCCCGGATTTTGTCCATCGTACGGATAATTTCCACGCTTTCATCCAATGGCATGACCTGGCTTTCGGTTTCACCGCCTCGCAGACACCGCATCACTTCCGCCGCTTCGTAATTGTAGCCGTTGCCTTCGTAGGGAACATCAATGACTTGACCCTCTTGTCCGCTGAGTGACAGTGTCAGTTTGTAGGGTCTGAACAAACCCACCTGGGCGTGCAGCCTGATCATCCCCTCGCTGCCGACGATCGTCGCTTCCGTGTAGGTACCGCAGCGGATCGTGGCATACAACACGGCAAGGGCGCCGCTGTCATAAGCGAAGATCATCGCTGATTGTTCATCCACTTTGGTCGGGCCGAATTGCGCCATGCTGGTGATACGGTCCGGCGGTCCGAGGATCAACGAGGCCAGGGATACCGGGTATATGCCGACGTCCAGCAGGGCTCCGCCGCCGAGCTCGGGATCGTACAACCTGCTTTTCTGATTAAAGGGAGCGGCAAACCCGAAATCCGAAGCCACGATCTGTACCTCTCCGATCACTCCCTCTTCGATCATTTGCCTGGCTTTAACCAGAGCGGGCAGAAACCGCGACCACATCGCCTCCATGAGGAACAGCTTCCGCTCTCTGGCAGCCTTGGCCACCGATTCGGCGTCGGTCGCATTGATGGCTAAGGGCTTTTCACAGAGCACCGGTTTGCCCGCAGACAGACAGAGCAGGGTATTTTCCTTGTGAAAACGGTGGGGAGTCCCTATATATACGACATCGATGTCGGGATCTCTGACCAACTCCTCGTAGTCGGCGTAACTTCGGGGAATATTGTAACGGGCAGCGAATTCCGCAGCCGTGTCCGCATTCCTCGATCCCACAGCCGCTATTTGGGCATCGGGAAGCACAGTCAGCCCGTCGGCGAACTGGTGGGCGATGTATCCGGTGCTTAGAATGCCCCAGCGGATTTTGTCATTCACTTTTTGTTCCATAGATCGCTTCTCGTTCCATCAACGTCAGCCAGACAATCGCCTTCGAGCAGGAGTGAACCGGTCTCGAGGTCGAGTGGTATCCCTGCAAATACCGCAGGCTGGCCTCCAGATCGCTTGAGATACCTCCGGTATAACCGAGTCGTAGCATTAATTCCACTTGCTCGCGGCTGTTGAGCTTGTCGTTCGGTCCCACCAGGACACGGTGCTCATCCCGGTACTGCTCTGCCAGCTCCCTCACTCGTTCCGGTGATAGTTCGTCGTTGATGCCCTTAACGGAAGATCGTTGTGCAGATCGACTTTCTTGAGTTCCGCATCTGAGGTCAGACTGAAGAACGCCTCCAGGTCAAGATCGGGACAGATTATTCTGTTCAAAGCAAAACGTGCTGCATTTATCACTTCGATCTCCTCTTATCAATTTGGCTAACTGACGCCTTTTTAGTCAAAACCACCGATGACTTTTTGGTCTAAATCGATCAACGAACCGGTCATCATCTCCGACCGGTTGCTCAACAAATAGGCGGTCAGGTCGGCCACGTCCTTGGGGCGCAGCAGGCGCTTGAAAGGTTTGTCTTTTTCCACGAGCTCCAGCCAGTTCTCCGGCTGGCCGGATTCGACCTGGACCTGGTGTTCGTGGGGGGTATACATCCAGCCGATGCAGATGCCATTGACCCGGATTCGATCGTAGCGCAGCGCATGGGCTACGTTCTTGGTTAGAGTGGCCAGTGCACCTTTGGAAGCGGAATATGCTGTCAGAAAGGGATATCCGCCATGGGCACAATCGCTGATGATGTTCACGATGCTGCCGCGAACATGCTGGGCCTTCATGAACCGCACCACTTCCTGCATAAGAATGAAAGGGGCCCTTGCATTGACGTTGAACAGCAGGTCCCACAGCTCGACTGTGGTGTCCTCGATCGTACCCCGGTTCGTCAATCCTGCTGCGTTCACCAGTCCGTCCACGCGCCCGAACCGCTGGACCGCCTGTTGTACCACATTGCGGCAATCCTTCTCGTGGAAAAAATCGGCCTGCACGTATTCACAGGAACAACCGGTCTGTGAAATCTCAATCGCCGCCGCCTGACCGTTATCCCTGTTGCGGCCACAGATCGTCAGACCGGCGGCTCCTTCGTTGCCCAGACGCAGAGCAATTCCTCTGCCTAACCCTTGCGTCCCGCCGGTTACGATAAAGAAGCGTCCCTCGAGCAATTTACCTCCCATTGGTGTTCTCCTCTCTGTTCACCGAACAATACAGGGATCGATTTAACCGATATGGACGACTTTTTGCTCCCGAACAGCCTCGGTGGCGGCACAGGCCCACTGCACGGCCCGGTAACCGTCTTCCAGACCGACCAAAGGTTCCTTTTCCCCTATTACGCAGTCAACGAAGTGCTGCATCTCTGCGCAGAAGGTCGGCTCCCAGTACTCGAAGAACCACTCCACGCACTCCCTGTATACACCGGTAGTGTTCATATAGGTGACCCGGTCTTTTGCAGGCACGGTGCCGATGCGGATACAGCCGTCGCTGCCGTAAACCTCCGTTTCCACATGATAGCCGTAGGAACAGTTGCGACTGGTCTCGAATTGACCGATAACCCCGTTTTCGAACTCGACAAGGATGTTGCAATTGTCGATATCATTGACTTCCCGCAGTCCCTCGTAGACAAAGGCGCCGCCCAGGCCGTACACGCTTTTTGCCTCCGAGCCGACAAACCAACGGGCGCAGTCATAGTCGTGGGTCAGCATGTCCATGACCAAGCCGCCACTGGTCGGACTGAACTTGATGATGAACTCGGCCATGGCCGCGGGATCACGGTTGATCATCCGAACCTGGATCGGTGTTCCAATGAAACCCGCTTCGAGCTTCTTCTTCGCCGCCTGCACCGACTGGTCGAAGCGACGATTGTAGCCCACCTGCAACAGCATTCCCTTGTTGCCCTCGGCGGCAGCCTTGATCTGATCGATCTCCTCTATCGTCATCCCTAAAGGCTTCTCGATGTAGACTTTTTTTCTGCCCGCTTCCGCAGCGGCGCAGAGCATACGGCAGTGCGCTTTAGAGGAGGAAGCGATCACAATCGCGTCGAGATCCTCGTTTTCGATGATCTCCATGAAGTCCTTCGTGCGGTACTTCGGGCTCATTTCTTTGCCCACCGAATCCAGCTCCTCCTCGACCACGCTGCAGATGGCCGTCAGCTCGGCGTTTGGGATCTTGAAGTGAATGTTCTCGGCATGTTTTCTTCCCAGGCGGCCGAGGCCGATAATGCCGAGTTTGACTTTGTCCAATTCGAGTTCCTCCTATGCGGGCGTATGAATCCAGTTTAAATTCATTATGGGCTTCTGTCAAGAATCTTATTAAGCTCTATTGACAAAAATATCTTTTAAATATTAAACTCAATTAATATTATTTCCCGAAAGGTGCGTTGGAGAATGAAAGCTAAAACAGCCTTTATGTACGGGCCTCACGATCTTCGTGTGGAAGAAGTGGAGATTCCCAAGTTGAAACCCGATCAGGTCCTCATCAAAGCCGGAGCCTGCGGAATCTGCGGCTCCGATGTGGAGTGCTTTGAAGGTCACTCCGCCGAAGGGCGCTACGACATCGGTCCCTATACTCCCGGTCACGAATGGGGCGGCCAGATCGTAGAGCTCGGTTCTGCGGTAAAGAGCGAGCTCAAAGTCGGTGACAAAGTCACAGGCGACTGCGTAATGGCCTGTGGTGTGTGCAGGAACTGCAAGGACGGACGGATGCCCTCGGCCTGCCTGAATATGAGGGAAATCGGTTTTCGGCCGGATTCCCCCGGCGGGATGGGAGAGTACATGGTCGTAGAGGAACAGTATGTTCATGCCGTTCCGGATGACTGGAGTTTTGAGGATGCTGCCTGGGTGGAAACTTTCTCCATCGGCTATTTCGGCATCTGGGGAAACAACGGATTCATCGATGCCAGCGACAATGCGCTGATCTTCGGGGCCGGTCCGGTGGGGTTGTCCGCAGCGATGGTGGCCAAGACTTCAGGAGCCCGGGTCATCATGGTGGACCCGATCGAAAGCCGGAGGAAACGGGCACTGAGTTACGGAGCCGATAAGGCCGTCGATCCAACGGACGGCAAGTTGGTTGATAATATTATGGACCTTACAGGCGGTGAGGGCACCAGTGTTTGCGTCGAGGCCTCGGGAAACGATAAGGCGATCGCATCGCTGTTTGACGTTTCCGGCCACAGCGCCAGAATTCGTCTGATCGGACACTCGATCGGCCGCAAAGTACCTGTTGAGATCGGCAAGACCATCTGGAAGACCCTGAGCATTACCGGTTCGGGAGGTACGAAGAACTTCGGTCAACGGACCATACGGTTCATGAGCGCGATCAGGGACAAGTACGATTTTTCCGCCCTGAACACTCATTTTTTCCCTTTCTCGGATTTGCACAAAGCCTTTGATGTGGCCATCCACAACAAGGAAGATGCCTTGAAGGTGATGCTTAAATTCTGAGCGCTCTCCAGCCGGTCGCGGGCTCACCAAATACAGGCGGATTCGGAAGATCAGAAGCGGGAACAGCGGGCGGAATCGTCCCGCAATTAAAAAGTCGGGGGGTTGTTGACCCAGATCGCCGTGGTTGTGCCTTCAAAGATATTTACCAGTTCGTGGGGCTTGGAAGAGGGGATGGTGATGCTGTCTCCCCGGTTCAGAATGTAGCGGTCTTCATTCAACTTGACTTCCAGCTTGCCATCGAGAACGATTCCGCACTCGTACCCGCTGTGGGTGTGCATCACCTCGGTGCCGGCGCCCTTTTCGTACTCTACATACAGCATCTCGATCTGCACTTCTTCGACATTCGGGGAGAGCAGGTAATAGGTTATTCCGCTTTTCGTATGGACCACGGGCCGTTCGCTGGAACGAAGCACAGGGGATTTGGCATGGCTGTCATCCTGGTCAAAGAAATAGGCAATCGGCGTGTTCAGCACTTTGGAGATCGCCATCAGGGAAGTGATGGATGGTTGAGCCTTGTTGGTTTCGATCTGAGAGAGAAGACTTTCCGTCAGGTTTGTCATGTGGGCCACATCTTTGAGAGTAAGCATTTTTTCTTTACGGATCCCGCGAATCTTGCTGCCCAACTCCATTCGTACTTCTCCTGTTCCATTCACGATACTCGTCGGCTTGCAGAGAAAATATTGATGGAAAAGACATAAAAAATCAATAGAAGATCAAATTTTTTGGGGAAAAATATTGATGTAAATTAATCTGTATGGTAATGTTTTTTAAATTATATTTAATTTACTGCCATAATAGGAGGAACGCATGGCAAAGAAATGGTACACCACAGACAATCCCTTAATTTTCTTCGAAGATACATCGGTGGGCAGACTGAAGAAAGAGATTTGGGACGCCTCGGAAGAAGAAATCGCCAAGATGCTCGCCGACTATGAGATCCCCTCTCCTTCGGAACTGGGCAAGGCCGGCTGTTACATCCAGAACACCCCCCGGGCCCGTTGCATCGAGAAACGACGGAAAAACGATATTCTGTTTCTTCCCATCGGCTGTACGGAAAATCATGGATTGCACGCAAACTCCGGGCTGGATACCTTCATGGTGACCCAGATTTTGGAAGGGGTGCGCAGGTACACCGCGAAACAGGGAAAGGAGTGCAACCTGGCCTTCACACCCCTGAACTACGGGGGACATCCCTACCACCACATGGGTATGCCCGGTACCGTAATCATTCCCAAAGAGGTTGTGGAGGAGATGCTGATCTACACCATGCTCGGTTTCTGGAACGACGGGTACCGAAAGATCATCCTGCTCAACAACCATGGACACTTGTGGATGCTCGTCTCGGCCATCCAGGAGTTCATGAAACGCTTTCAACTGCCGGGGATCTTTCAGGTTCTCGACTGGCATCGAGCGGTGCGGGAGTTTTTCATCCCCGCCGGTCGACCGGACAGCCTGGAGACCGATTTCGTTCATGCCGATGAGAGTGAAACCGCCGTCGGACTGCTCATGTTCAACGAAATGATCGACATGAAAGAGGTGCAGGACGCGGAAGGCCAGAGTTTTCTGCCGGATGGTCATTTTGACAAATCAGTAGATCCCTACCGCCGGCCGCACCGCTGGTCGGAGGGAGAAGGGCATTTCGCGATCGAACGTTTTGCTACCCCGGAGGGGGTCGTCGGCGCTCCTTCCAAGGCAACCGCCCGGAAAGCAAAGCGCCCGATTGCCGCCATTCTGCGCTATCTGACCCTACTAAACGACGAAATCCTGGAAGCGTTCCCGGCCGGCAAGGTCCCGCCGGTTGACAAGGTAACCCTGCGCACCCCCGCGGAGATGGAACCGTATCTGAAGGAACCCTTCAGCGAGGGGTGGAAGTCGGTGTACGAGCTTCCCCATATCGGACCCTTTCACAAGGGCTGAGGCCGTCATGCAGCTTTCCATAGTTCTGTCGACCCATGCGGCCAAATTCCAGGCCGTTGCCTACAAGGGAGATTTTGAGCAGAACGTAGCCAAGATTGCTTCCTACGGGTACAACGGGGTGGAACCCGCGGTTCGCGATCCCGGTCTGGTCGACCATGACGGCTTGATCACGGCAGTGTCGAAGCATGGGATGGCGATCCCCGCAATCGGGACCGGACAGGCCTGGGGGGAAGAACACCTCTCCTTCACTGACCCGGACCCTGAGGTTCGCCGCAAGGCGGTGGAGAGGATCGCCTCCCACGTGCCGCTGGCCAAGAGGGCCGGCGCGGTGATCATCATCGGACTGGTCCGCGGCATTATCCAAGACGGCGTGAGCGAAAACCGGGCGCGGGAGTGGATGTTTTCCAGTTTCAAGACCTGTGTGGAGATTGCCGGCAAAGAGGGGGTTCGAATCGCCTTTGAGCCTCTCAATCGCTATGAGACACCGTTGCTCAACACGGCGAAGGAGGGCCTGGAGCTGATCGACCGTGTGGGCGCGGACAACCTGGGGTTGCTACTCGATACCTTTCATATGAACATCGAGGAACCCTCCATCGAAGAGAGCATCAAGGCCTGTGGGGAGAGGATATTTCACTTTCACGTGGCCGATTCCAACCGCTGGTATCCGGGGGCCGGGCATCTGGACTTCCGGAAGATCCTCGAGGCTCTGTTCTCCACGGGGTATTCAGGATTCGTTTCCGGAGAGTTCATGGCTCTGCCGGATGCTGACGTGGCTGCCCAGAAGGCAATTAGCCATTTAAGAGAGTTGAAGATTTGAGCATTGCCGCTCAGCAGATGGGAAAATACGAGAAGGAGAAAGAAGATGATTGGAGCAGTATTTAAAGGAGAGGGCAAGCTGGTCCTGGAAGATCGGCCCAAGCCCGAACTGAAGAACGACACCGACGCCCTGATTGAGGTGACCGGGGTGGGGATCTGCGGAACCGACCTGCACATCCTCCAGGTCCCTCCGGCTCATCCGGCCAAGAAGGGGATCATCCTGGGACACGAGTTCACCGGACAGATTGTGGAGATGGGAAGCGGGATCCCTGATTTCAAACCCGGAGAGTCCGTGCTGATCGATCCGCATCCCGGCTGTGGTCAGTGCGCCGCCTGCAAGCGCGGCGAGCCCGACCGCTGCATCCCCCTGTACACAACGGCCGAGCCGGGGCACCCGGACACCATCGGGATCTTCTCCGACGGCGCCATGACCAGCTACGTGATCGTGCCTCGACAGTCCCTGTACAAGGTGAGCCCGAAAGTGCCTTCCCACATCGCCGCTCTGGCCGAGCCGCTGTCTTGCGTGGTGAACGCCTTCGACAAGCTGCAGATGCAGCCGGGGGAATCGGTGGTGGTGTTGGGAGCTGGCCCGATAGGGCTGTTGTTCACCTCGCTGTTCAAGGCCGCAGGGGCTTCCAAACTGATCGTATCCGAACCTGCGGAGTTTCGTAGGAAGGCGGCACAGAAGTGCGGGGCCACCACAGTGATCGACCCGAGCAAGGAGGATCTGGAGGCAGCTGTTCGCAAGGAGCTTCCCGACGGGCCGAATATCGTAGTCGAAGCAGTGGGGCCTCTGCTGCCCCAGGCGATCGAGCTGGTCGGGGGTCACGGCAGGGTACTGCAGTTCGGCCACGATGAGTCGGTGGAACCGGCGGTTCCCGTGGGAACCATGCTGAAGAAGGAAGTGGTGATCTACGGTGCTTTCATCGGCAGGCACAGCTTCGAGCGGACTGCGGCGATCATGGAAAGTGGAATCCTGCCCCTGGAAACGATCGTCTCCCACCGCCTGCCACTGAGTAGGATTCAGGAAGGCCTCGATCTGCTGCGGCAAGGCAAAGGCATTAAGGTCATCCTTGAACCGCAGGAATAGCAGACGAGAAATTACCATGACTGAACGATACAAGAGTCCGTTGCACAAGATGACCCAGACCACCCCTACCTGCCTGTGGAATGATTCCGCCTCGATCGAAGAGCTGACCTATTCGATCGAGCATGGAGCCGTAGGGGCCACCTGTAATCCAATGATTGTCTTGAACGTACTGAACAAGGAGATGCACCTGTGGAAGGATCGCATCTACCAGCTGATTGAAGAGATGCCGGCGGCCACAGAGGATGAGATCAGCTGGCGGCTGGTCGAGGAAATCTCGATCAAGGGCGCTGAGCTCCTAAAGCCGATCTTCGACAAGCAGAAGGGAAAGAACGGCAGGCTTTCCATCCAGACAGATCCGCGTTTCTACAGAAACACGGAGGCCATCGTGGAGCAGGCCGTGCATTTTTCCCAGATTGCCCCCAACATGATCGTGAAGATTCCGGTAACCAAAGCGGGTATTGCCGCCTTTGAAGAGGTCACCTATCGTGGTGTGAGTGTCAACGCCACCGTATGTTTCACCGTGCCCCAGTGCATCGCCGTGGCCGAAGCAGTGGAACGGGGATTGCGGCGACGGGAAAAGGAAGGGAAGGACATCTCCACTATGGGGCCGGTGTGCACGATCATGGTCGGCCGGACCGACGACTGGCTCAAGGTGATAGCCAACAAGGAAGGCATCATCACCGATCCGGGCTATCTCGAGTGGGCCGGCGTGGCGGTGTTCAAAAAAACCTACAAGATCTTCAAGGCGCGGGGCTACCGCCTCCGTCTTCTGTCGGCGGCCTTCCGCAATCACATGCATTGGAGTGAGTTCATCGGCGGGGATGTCGTGATTTCACCGCCCTACAAGTGGCAGCTGCGATACAATGCCAGCGATGTTGAGGTGATTCCGCGGATCGACAAGCCGGTTGAGCCGAAAATAGTGGGAGAGCTTTTGAAGAAGTTTGTCGAGTTCCGCAAGGCCTATGAAGAAGACGGAATGAAACCTGAGGAGTTTGACGGCTACGGCGCCACCGTTCGTACGATTCGAGGTTTCAGCCAGGGCTGCCAACAGTTGGCCAGCCTGATCCGGGATTTCATGCTGCCGAATCCGGACGTGTAAGGCTCTAAGCTTCGGCGGCTTTTTGTCCCCGTAGCTGAACGGGTCGCACAGTCTGGGAACAACGGAGGGATAGGTATGGCACGTACAAACAAGATTGGTATATGCGAATGGTCGCTTCCGATCGACGGTCCGTATGCCTGCAAACTCGCAGCGGAGTTAGGCTTCGATGGGCTGCAGATCAACATCGGTGATTACCACCGTGGATTCTCGATGAGCAGGAAGCTCGTGCAGGATGCCTATTTGGAGATGGCGATGAAAAGAGGGATAGAGTTCCCTTCGATGGCAGCCAGGGTAACCGACTACTTCACCATGTTTCCCTCCAAGGATGAAGAGGAGAGTCGGATCGTCCGCAGCGGAATCGCCAAAGCCATCGAAGCGTGCCAAGCAATGGACATTCCGATTCTCCTAATTCCCAACTTTGTAAAAAGTGAGATCAGCGGCGGAAAGGAATTCGAGGAAGCGGTGGAGGTTTTTCAGTGGGCCTGCGAAGAAGCGGGGGAAAAGGACATCATCATCGCTGCGGAGAACACCCTGTCGACGGACGACACAAAACGCTTTCTGACCGAAATCGACCGGAGGAACCTGCGGATCTATTTTGACACTCAAAACTATTACCTGCACAAGGGTTACGACACGCCACAGATGCTCGATGAATTGATTGAGAATGTGTGCGAGATCCACGTGAAGGACGGGAAGGGAAAGGACCTGAGCGGAGCGCTGCTTGGACAGGGGGATACCGACTTCTACGGCTCGATGGAGGTAGTTAAGAAGCACGGCTACAACGGATGGATCGTCATCGAGAACTACTACGACCAGAAACCGATAAGCGACCAGGATGACGATCTCAAGTCCCTGATCAAAGTAGACCTAAAAACCCTAAAAGCTGTACTGGAGTGACGCCGGCGTACACTGGAGTATACCCACGGAGAAGGAGTCCGCTGCAACATCTACTTCGAGGACTTGTTCAAGGGAATGCTCGGTTCGAAGGGGAATGATTTGTCGTGGGTCGCGAAAAACCGGCCTCGGGTCCTCAAGGAGTATCGGCGACTACAGGGAATCCAGCAGAGCCGTGATGCGTTGCGCCACCTCTGCCGGAAGTTCGGTCTGCAGAATGTTCCTGGTCTGCTCTATCTCTATCAACTTCTTTTTTTTGAGGACCCGGACATACTCGATGTCTCGTTCCCGTCCGGCTGCCAATTTTGAGGCGGCGATATCTACAGGGTGAAGGCAATATCCATTGACTCTCCGTGTGTTTGCATTGCTGATCACCACGAGTCTGTCTTTCCAGTGTCGTGGCAGTACTGCGGTCTCAGGCCCGACACCATGAGCATAGTAGCCAAATGTGTCGTGAAACGGTGATCCTTCACCGATTGAACCGTCTATAAGATCGGCCTGTTCCACCTCCGGGATTGGGTACAGATCGACTTCCATAGAAGAGATTAGCTCTTCAGGTGGGTCAAGGAACGATCCTAGTATGGCCTGGCTTCCTATTATGATCAATTCATCGGATTCGGCGATCGCACCGGCAGCCCGGATTACATGCTCGAGCTCAGTTCGTGTCATGTTTTTGGAACTCGCGGTAGATCTGCCATCTCTCTCTGTTCGAGAGGACACTTCCAAAAGGACTATTCTGCCGCAGTCGTTTTCCACGCTCCTCTTTATCCAGGAGGATCGCACGGATCTCAGCCCAGGGTTTCTCTAGGATTTCAAGCCATTCCGAAACCGCTGTGGATGGTCGGCGGAGATTCCATCGCTTGCAAACCGAACGCGCAATTTCCAACCCCTTGCGCTCCGGATCCTCTTCGATCTTCTTCACAATCTCCCGTGCCATGGCAAGACTTCGACTGTCGATATCCTGGTGTGTCTTCATGATTTCATAGTATCCGCTGCGTAGCCTGCTGTAAACAGGCCTCTAGTTCAGATGGGTTTATTATTGACGCTACAGGCAGGAGACCTTTTTGCGCTTGACAACCTGGTCATCGCCTACTATATTGCTTACCAACAAATACAGAAAAGGTTGGAATAGAGTGTCAGCTCTGGGGTTCAACACAATCATCCCGATTCTCATAATCCTGCTTGGTGTAATCATTATTATTCCCGAACCCACGGGCCGGACGCCGGCTGCCGGATAGGCAGCCTAAAGCTGGCAATAGGCCGTGGGGCACCCGACGAACCCCGCGGCTTTTTTTGTCGTTGAGACTTTAATAGAGAGTCAGCGATAGAGGTGAAGAAGAGGGAGGAAAGGCATGGCCGATGTGAAAGAGAAGGTGAATCGCTCTGCAGGTAGAGCTCCGCGGTCCGACACAATCGAGGTGATGGACACCACCCTGCGGGACGGCGAACAGATGCAGGACGGCAGCTACACTCCGGAGGAGAAGCTCACCCTGGCCCAACTGCTGCTCGAAGAGGTGCGGGTCGACAGGATCGAGATCGCCAGCGCCCGGGTCAGTCCTGGAGAGCAGAAGGCCGTTGCTGAGGTCATGAAGTGGGCTCGCCGGCGCGGTCATGGCGAGAAGGTCGAGGTCCTCGGTTTCGTGGACCACACCCATTCGGTGGACTGGATCCGCGATTCCGGAGCCAAGGTTATGAACCTGCTGGTCAAGGGCTCCCTTCTTCACCTGGAAAAACAGCTGCGTAAAACCCCGGAAGAACATTTTGCAGACATCCGGCGTACCGTGGAGCATGCCCACGGAAAAGGAATCCGCTGCAACATCTATCTGGAGGACTGGTCCAACGGGATGCTCAATTCGCGGCAATACGTGCACGATATCCTCGACCGCCTGGGCAGCAGTCCCATCCAGCGCTTTATGCTGGCCGACACCATAGGCGTGCTTCATCCGGGCCAGGTAACGGAGATGGTCACCGATCTGGTTACCCGCTATCCGGAGTATCACTTCGATTTTCATGGGCACAACGACTACGGTGTTGCCACCGCCAATACTATGGCGGCGGTGCAGGCCGGTGCCAGGGGTGTCCACTGCACCGTAAACGGGCTGGGGGAGAGGGCCGGCAACGCCTCCCTCGACGAGGTGGTCGTGACGATCCACGATTTTCTCAGGCTTCGGACGAGCGTGGATGAGAAAAAACTCATCAGTATCGCCGAAACAGTCGAGGTGTTTTCCGGCAGACGCCAGGCGGTAATCAAACCGATTACCGGTTTGAACGTCTTTACCCAGACCGCAGGCATCCATGCCGATGGAGACAGCAAGGCGAACCTGTACGAAAGCCGCCTGGTCCCGGCGCGGTTCAACCGTCGCCGCCAGTACGCTCTGGGAAAGATGAGCGGCAAATCGAATCTGGACTACAACCTCAAAGAGCTCGGCATCGAGCTGACCGCCGAGCAGAAAAAGCTCATGTTGAAGAGAATCGTCGAGATCGGGGATCGGAAAGAATCGATCACCCGGGACGACCTGCCCTACATCGTCGCCGATATCCTGGAAACCCCCCATGAACGGCGCTTTATACTTCGTTCCTGCGTCGTGGTGTCCAGCATGGGACTGAAGCCCATGGCCACGATCAAGCTGGCCTATCGCCCGGAAGGTGAGAAGGAGTACGAGGAGTACGAGGAGAGCGCCCAGGGAGATGGCGGATACGACGCCCTGATGCGGGCGATCCGCAAGGTCACCTCCAAACTCGGATTGGAGTTCCCCGCCTTGGCGGACTACCGGATCACCATCCCCTCGGGGGGGCACTCCGACGCCCTGGTCCAGTGCACGATCACCTGGAAAGATCGCACCACCTTTGTGACAAAGGGTGTGAACCCAGACCAGGTGCTGGCCGCGGCGGAGGCAACCGAGAAGATGCTCAACCTCGCGCCTCTGAAGAAAATCGGGCAGGGCGGATGATTTTTATTACAATGACAACCGAAATTGCATCGCGATCGACCGGGAAGGGCGGGCGGCTCCGCAAGGCTGGGGAAGTCCTGGTTGAGTTGATCGAGAAGTAGGGTGTGGAGTACATCTTCGGCATCCCCGGGGGCGCGGCAATCCCGATCTTCGATGCTCTGGTGGACTCAGGCGTAAAGCTGATTCTGACCCGCCACGAGCAGGGGGTGGCTCATATGGCCGACGGCTATGCCAGGGCAACTGGAAAGCCGGGAGTCGTCCTGGTGACATCAGGTCCGGGGGCCACCAATACGATCACCGGGATTCTCACGGCCCACATGGATTCGGTGCCCATGATCGTGATCTGCGGCCAGCAGAGCACGGATAATTTGGGATTGGACGCCTTTCAGGAGGCCGATGTTTCCGGTATATCCTACCCCCTGGTCAAACACTCCTACCTGGTGAAAAACGCCGCGGAGGTGCCCCGAATCATCCCGGAAGCTTTCTTTCTGGCTCGATCGGGAAGGCCCGGTCCGGTGCTGATCGATATGCCTAAGGATGTGGCCAACACCTTGATCGATCCAACCGAGCACGACGATTTTCACCTTCCCGGCTACAATGTGCCGGCCCGGGGAGATCCCCGGGACATAGAGCTTGCCGCCGCCCTTCTGCAGCAGACCCGCAGTTACGGCTGCAAGGCCTTTCGCATCCGCCGGAGCCGGTATGAAGGACATGATTCTCGCACCCGTGGAGAGAAAGACTCAGGCGGCAATGAAGAGGACGAAAAAGGAGACCGATGCATGAACGGCAACGGTAAATCAGCTTCTGTGGAAGTGCAAAGCATGGAACTACCCCCGGGGGTCGGAACCAGCACCAGTTCGCAGCCCATCTCCGGAGCTGCCCTGACCAATGGCAACAGAGCCTCGAACCTGGCCAAAAAACACGTGATCAGTTTGTACGTAACCAACAAGCCGGATGCCCTCATCCGTATCGCTTTATTATTTGCCCGCCGTGGCTACGATATCGACAGTCTGGTCGTCTCGGAAGGACATGACCCGGCTTTCTCTCACATGAACATCACGGCCACGGGGGACGAGAAGTCTCTTCAACAGATTTTGCAGCAGCTCAACAAGCTGGTAGACGTGGTCCACGCGAAAGATCATACTGGGGACGACATTGTGCAACGCGAGCTGGCTTTGATCAAGCTGCACTGCACGGGGGATACACGGAACGAGATCCTTAAGATCGCCCATGTGTTCAAATGTGCCGCGGTGAATTTAACAGACACGACCATCACCCTGGAAATTACCGGCGAGACAGAAAAAATCGATGCCATACACCGGATGCTCAGCCACTACGGGATCCTGGAAATGGTGCGAACCGGGAACGTGCTGGTCGCCAGGGGTAAGGAAACAACCTACTAGCAAGAAGAGGTCAGTACTATGGGAAAAAACCTGCTGAAAAAAGTCTGGGAGCTGCACAAGGTCAGGACCCTGCCCTCCGGGCAGGACCAGCTCTTCATCGGACTGCACCTGATCCACGAGGTCACCTCCCCCCAGGCGTTCGCCATGCTTGCAGAGAGGAGCTTGAAAGTGCTGCATCCGGAGCGGACCTTCGCCACGGTCGATCACATCGTGCCTACGGACGACCAGAACCGACCTTTCAAGGACGAACTGGCCGAACAGATGATCCAGGCCCTGGAAGGCAATACCGCCGAACACGGGATCCCCTTCTTCGGTCTTGATTCGGGCCTGCAGGGGATCGTGCATATCATCGGTCCGGAACTGGGCTTAAGCCAACCGGGGATGACCATCGCCTGCGGGGATTCCCACACCTCGACCCACGGTGCCCTCGGAGCCATCGCCTTCGGTGTCGGCACATCGCAGGTGCGGGACGTCCTGGCCACCCAGACTCTGGCCTTGAATCCTCTGAAAGTCAGGCGGATCGAGGTAAAAGGAACTCTGGGCAGTGGGGTGTATTCCAAGGACATTATTCTAAGGGTCATCGCAGAGCTGGGGGTGAAGGGCGGATTGGGGCATGCCTACGAGTACGGGGGCCCGGCAATAGAAGCACTGCCCATGGAGGCCAGGCTGACGATCTGCAATATGAGCATCGAAGGGGGAGCCCGGGCCGGCTACATCAATCCGGACCGGGTCACCTTCGAGTACCTAAAGGACCGACGGTTTGTGCCCAAGGGCGAGGGGTTCCAACGGGCTGTACAGTACTGGAAGCAGATCGCTTCGGACCCGGATGCTGAGTACGACGACAGGTTCGAGCTGGATGCGGATACACTGGAACCGATGGTCGCCTGGGGCATCAACCCCGGCCAGGCCGTCGGTGTGCTTGAGAAGCTGCCCGTTCTAAGCGAGCTCAAAACGGAGGATCGGGAGGTGGCCGAGATTGCCTACAGCCATACCCGTTTCCGCCCGGGCCAGTCGATCAAAGGGCAGAAGATCGACGTGGCCTTTATCGGATCGTGTACGAACGGGCGGATCAGCGACCTGCGGGAAGCGGCCCGTCTGGTGCAGGGGCACAAGGCGGCGGCCCACGTGAAAGCCCTGGTTGTGCCCGGTTCTCAAGCCGTGGCGGGACAGGCCGAATCGGAGGGGCTGCCCGAGATTTTCCTCCAGGCCGGATTCCAGTGGCGGAGGGCGGGCTGCTCGATGTGTCTGGGCATGAACCCGGACGTGCTGCAGGGAGATCAGGTCTGTGCCAGCTCCTCGAACCGCAACTTCATCGGCCGTCAGGGCTCGCCTACGGGCAGAACCCTGCTGATGAGCCCGGCCATGGTGGCTGCGGCGGCCCTGGCCGGAGAAGTGGCGGATGTGCGGGAGTTGGCCCAAGGAGGTCGAGAATGAGCCAGAGCAAATCCGTGATTCGAGAGATAACAGGCAGGGCGTTAGCGGTTCGAGGCAACGATATCGACACCGACCGCATCATTCCGGCCCGATATATGAAAGAACTGACCTTCGACCAGTTGGGCCAATACAGCTTCTACGACCAACGCTTCGATTCTTCGGGAAAATCCCTCGATCATCCACTGAACGACCCCCGCTTCGAGGGGGCCAGTGTTCTTCTGGTAAACAAGAACTTCGGCTGCGGCTCCTCCCGGGAGCATGCACCTCAGGCTCTGATGCGCTGGGGCATCCGGGCAATCATCGGCGAAAGTTTCGCCGAGATCTTCGCCGGCAACTGCACCGCTCTGGGTGTTCCCACTCTGACGGTGGGCCATGGGGAGATCGAGGAGCTGATGAAGCTGGTTGAAGCGGAACCGCAAACGGAGTTTCGCATCGATCTGGAATCCCGGCAAGTTCAGGCGGGCAGTTCGAAGGTTTCCTTTTCCCTTTCCCCCAGTCAGGCGCAGGTGTTCCTGAGCGGCACCTGGGATACCGCCACCTCCCTTCTCGACGGCCTGGAGGAGGTTCAAGCCACGGCGGCCCGCCTGCCGTATATTAAGGATTTTCCCTACGATCGGCCTCGAGGCTGACGTGCTGCGGACCGGCGAGTCGGCTTAATACCTCCAGTTGCGATCGCAACTCCTTCCTGTTTTGGGACTCCCGTTCCAGGGGATCGTAGACAGGGGGGTAGTGGTAGAACACCGCTATAGTGAAACAGATGCTGACAAAATAGGTTAATGCTTCGACAACGGTCTTACCGTTCAACACGCTGATAGACAGGATTCTTCGTTTCCCATGGGGAATCTTGAAGCTCTTTCCATGCAGAATCATCGGATCAAGAGGTCCGGTAGGACGACGGCCCCCGCCGTTCCTGCGGGTATTCAGAATCGTCTCCACTTTCTTTGCCATCTCGAAGATGATGTCCAATCCTTCGTTGACCTGTTTTAGGATTTCAGCCTCGAGACTTTGGATTCCCTTCGTTGAGTGCTGCAGGTCGAGGAAACGTGTCCGAGGTAGCTCATCTTCACCGTAATCCCATACACGACCAACGATTCGCCGTATTCTCAAAAAATCGAGTTGGAAAAAGTCATGAGTAAACAGGGTGATGGCGCCGATCTCCTCGAGAGCCGTTTGGCCGTTCAGCAGAGGAGCGAAAGTACGGTCGAGGGTGTCAAAGAATCGGGGCGCAAAGCGCAGGACATCTTCGCTGTCCGCCGAAAAGGCAGGCTCTTCGCCAACTTTGTTCGCCTGGTCGTAAAAGAACCGAAGCGGATCGAAGCTTACCTCGCCGGATTCGTTGAGGGTAAGAAAGGTCTTTGACTTATTTGTTTTCTCCTGACAGCTGCGCAGCTCCGCCAGGCGGCGCCGGCCCTCGGCAACGAGCGATCTGATCTTTTCTTTGACATCTGGCGGACAGGCAAAGTCTTTTGTGTTGATCAGCTCGCCGAGATCGGTGCATAGAATGTCCCGCATGGTAAGATAACGCCGATATTTTCGCATGTTGAGGCCCAGAATGATGTTGTACAGAGAGGGGGTGCTGCCGTCGTAGTTTAGGATTTTGTGGATCAGATCGACGGCGGTTTCATACTTGTCTCCCAGCCTCGGATCGTTCTTCACGATTTTCTGCAATGAGATGCGGAGGAGCTCCTGGTATTCCTCTCTATAATGAAACATGAGAAAAAGGGCTTCCAGGGATCGCAACTTGTTGATCAGATACGGATCCTTGTAATCGAATAAATTGAAATTGATGGACAGGATTTTCTCGCATAGTTGCTTCACGACGACGAGGAGGTTGTACTCTTTCTTCCGCAGATAGCGCCAGCTGTCTTCAAGCCCCATCGCAACTATGTCCAAGAGTTCCGCAGCCCACTGCCGCAGATCCCGGCGGAGAAGCAGTGGTACGACTTGGCTTAGCTTCACATCCGGGAGAAACCGTACAGGCGTGAATACCAGTGTAAACTTTCCGAAGCTGAGTATCCTCCTGTAATCCCCGAACAGATAGGAAAAATAAGGGATTCTGGCATAAGGTTTTTTGAGAATATCTATCAGTGCGGGAACGCGGTATCGCAGGGGCCTGGTTCTTTGACTTCTCTCGTTTTCCCCATCAATCTCCTGCGTGCCTCCAGCGTCAAGTTTAAGGATCTCCTGGATTTTTTCACGTATACCCAGATCGCTGGCCACAATTACATCAACCGCTCTTCGACGTTCTTCATCCCGTTGCTGCTTCAGCAATTGACCCAGTGTGATGATGTCTTCGGCCTCCGGACTGATTCGGCCTGAGGACGCTGATTTTTCCATACAATAACCTTTACTGGAATTATTATCGGCAGGCTGGGTGAATCCAAGTCTCTGGAGTTTCGCGATTTTCTCTTCCTGACGACCGGGAAATTTATATAAATACTGTTCGGTGCCCCAAACCTGAAAATATTAGAAACCCTCCCCGCTATAATTACATTTGCATCGCCACGGCGGATGGATTAGTATTGGTATCAGCGCAGCCAAGAAATCCAAAGTTCCAGGAGGAGAGAAAAATGGCCACGTATATACTGCTCAGCAACCTTACCGACGAGGGAAATCGAACCCTCAAGAAGAACCCCGACCGCATAAAAGAGGTCAACAAAGAGCTGGAAAAAATGGGTGGAAAGGTCACCGCCCAGTATGCGACCCTTGGATGCTACGATTTTGTCAATATCGTTGAGGCTCCTGACAATATGACCATCGCCCGAATTTCAGCGGAGTTGGGCTCCCGGGGAAGCGTCAAGATCATGACCTTACCCACAATTCCGATCGATGCCTTCATCAAGAGCCTGAAATAACGCATCCTGTTCAGATCAGTAGCATAGAAAAAAGTCCCAAGATCAACGAGCCTTTTCAGTTGGCGGTCGGGGTTAAGGTTCGTCCTTGTACGCTCATCTACGAGGCACATAAAGCCGTCAGGGGAAAACAGTCATTTATGGGAACTACAATGAAAGCAGTATTCGATGAGGCGGATCTTGATCCAAGGTTCAAATGGATGAATCCCCCCTCCACCTGGTTTGTCGATGCCGATGAATCGGCCCTCGTGGTGATGCCCCGGGCAAACAGCGATTTTTGGCAGAGAACACACTACTTGACTGTAGAACCCGCAGCAGGGTAAAGACCAACGAATTTTCTCGATCTGAGAAGCCAAGATTAATCTTGAATTCGCCGATCCTCTAATATAGGGTAATTAATGCCGTGATTTGGGTGTTGAACACCTAAAATATTGGCGGAGAATCGTTGAAAGACGTGAACCAGCTCCCCGAGAAGCTGCTCTAAATGAAAAAGACGACCGTGCGGACAGCCAAATACTCCAGAAAAACCCGGGAAACAGAGATTTCCCTCGAAATCAATTTTGGTCCCGCCGAGGAAATCTCAATCGACACGGGGGTTCCCTTTTTCAATCACCTGCTGGAGGCAATGGCTTTTCACGGGCATTTTGGATTCAACTTGCAAGCCCGAGGGGATGTCGAGGTGGATGAGCACCAACATGAGCACCACCTGGTCGAAGGCACAGGTGTAGTTCTGGGAGAAGCTCTGAACAAGCTCCTCGAAGAGCACGGACCCGTGCAGCGGGAGGACTCCGGGGCTATGTCAACAAAGGGCACGCTTGACTGAGGAGTTTGCTTTCCGATGTGCCTGTATTTATATTTTTGAGGACATATGAAAGCGAGAGAAGAACTGTTGAAAAAGGTACCCAAAGAGGGGTTCCTAAAGATTTCCCAAAGTCAGGCTACAGAGTTGGCAAAAGAACGGCGGGTTGCACTCATTCGAAAAGGGAACGAGCTGTTCAATCAGGAAAAGCACGATCTGGCAAAGAAGATCTTTCTAACGACCGGGTACTCCGACGGTTTGATTCGGCTTGGGAATCTGTACCTGGATCGAAATATGCCCCTGGAGGCCTTTCGAATGTACTGGCTGGCCCCGGATCGAAAGAAAGTGGATGCCATGCTGGAAAAGACGGTTTCAATAATAAAAAAGTGGTTAAAGGAAGGAGAACAAGACGTTGAATGAGGAGGAGAATGCTTCTTCTGCCGACCGGGAGCAGCAGACAGAGCTTTCCAAGGCGGGGTATCGATATCTGAAAGAGGGCAGACTGGAGGAGGCCAACGAGTCGTTCAACGGCATCCTCGAGATCAACTCGGAGAACAGCTACGCCTTGGTAGGTCTCGGCGAGGTCGCCAGAAAACAGGGGAACTTTCAGAAGGCTATTGAGTACTATCAAGCCTGTCTGCAGTTCCATCCGGGAAATAAGTATGCCCTGATCGGTTTAGCGGACTGTTACCGTGCCCAGAGCGCGTACCAGAAGGCAATCGAGATATGGGAACAGTACCTGAATCAGGATGATCAGGACGTTACAGTTCTAACCCGCATCGCCGATGCCTACCGTAAGATGAAGAACTTCGAGAAGTCCAAAGAGCTGTATTTAAAAGCCCTCGAAATCGAAGCGGAGAATCCCTACGCTTTGAACGGGCTGGGACATCTGCACTTCGATTTTAAGTTCTACAACGAGGCCGTGCTCTACTGGGAGCAGATGCTCAAGAATGATCCGAAGAACATCAAGGTAATGACCTCTATGGGCAACTGCTACCGAAAGACGAAAGACTTCCACAGCGGGCTGCCCTACTTCGAGAGGGCACTGGAGATAGAGCCGTCGAACTTCTACGCCCTGTTCGGGATCGCCGATTGTTGCCGGGGTTTGAATCGGCACGAGGATTCCTTGGAAGCGTGGAAGAAGATTCTTGATTTTGATCCGAACAACAAGGTCATTATTACCCGGGCAGGAGACGCCTATCGAAACCTGGGAGATCTTGAACAAGCCGAACACTACTACAAGCGTGCTTTAAATATAGAGTTCGATATGTATGCGGTGATCGGATTGGCCCTGATCAGCAAACACAAGGGTGAGCACATGCAGGCTATTGAATCCTTGGCCGGCCTGCTCGTCCAGAATCCGAAGAATCACCGCCTGGTAATCGAGATTGCCGATTCCTACGCCAAGTTGAGGAATAGTGAAGCCGCGATCGACACCATAACCCGCTTTCTGCGCTTGGGCGGCAAGAACGCCAGAGTTTCGGAGATGTTGAAAAGTCTCCAGAGACGATGATCCCCGTTTCCGCTCTTCTTCCCGATCAGCTGGTGAAGAGCCTTGGGGTTGAGCCGGCATTTCGGGGCCGCCAGATCTTTACCTGGATTCACAACAGGCTCGTTTTTAATTTCGCCGACATGAGCGACCTTCCCGAAAGGTTGCGCCGAGATCTGGCGGAGCGCGCCCTTCCCATTGGCCTGCGGTTGGCGGAGAGGCTCCAGGATTCGGACGGGGCAATCAAGTTTCGATTTCGCATGCTTGACGGCAACGCCATTGAATCGGTTATCCTACGGGATGAGCGCGGGCGAGGCACGGCCTGCCTGTCGACGCAGGTAGGCTGCGGCATGGGTTGTCGCTTCTGCCGTACCGGCGCGCTTGGATACACCCGTGACCTGCGAGCCGACGAGATCGTTGATCAGTTCCTGCTGCTGCGCTCATTTCTTCGAAACGGGGGCCTTTCCAGCGTCGTGTTCATGGGCATGGGGGAGCCCCTCGCCAATTTGGACAATCTGCACAAGGCGGTTGATGTCTTGTCCAATCCTGAGGGCAGCGGCTTCAGCCCGCGGCGAATGACCGTGTCTACCTGCGGACTGGTCGAAGGGATACATTCGCTACGGGAGAGAAAACTACCGCTGCGGTTGGCCGTTTCCCTGGTCAGCGCCGACAGTGAAGTTCGGGCAAGGCTCATGCCGGTTGCCCGGTCGAACCCGCTCCCCGAACTGCGCAGGGCTCTGCTGGACTATCAAGCGGCCATGGGCAAGAGGATTACCCTGGAAATCGTGCTGATGGCTGGGATCAACGATCGTCCCGAGGATGTGGAGGCTCTGGTGCGCTTCGTTCGGGGTGAGCCCTCCCAGTCTCCGCTGAAGGTCCTGATAAATCTGATTCCCTGGAATCCTCTGCCGGATTTTCCCTACAGGAAACCCGAAGCCAAGCGGATCGAATGGTTTCAGCGCCGCATCAAACAGACAGGGATACCCGTCACCACCCGACTGTCCCGGGGCAGTGCTGTCTGCGGCGCCTGCGGTCAATTGGGTTGATGCGCGGGGAGCTGTCAGCTCGTTAATCCACCACGGCCCGAATACGACGCACCCCCGCCGAGGAGCTCTGCTCCTTGAGGATACGGAAAGACCCGAGCTCGCCGGTGTGCTCTACGTGGGGTCCGCCGCAGACTTCCATGGAAAAGTCCCCGACGAAGTAGACCTTGACCTTCTCCTCGTAGCGTTCGCCGAACAGGGCGATAGCCCCCCCCTTTTGAGCTTCTTCCAGGGTCAGGGTTTCGAAGTGCACCGGCAGGTCCCGCTTGATCTGCTGGTTGACGATCTCCTCGACTTTGCGGAGTTGCTCATCAGTCATCGGCTCGGGATGGGAGAAGTCGAAGCGCAGCCGCTCGGCTGTGATATTCGAACCTTTCTGCTGTACGTGATCTCCCAAGACCTGACGCAGAGCCTGGTGCATCAGGTGGGTGGCTGTGTGGAGCTTGCGGGTCCGGTCGCTGTGGTCGGCCAAACCTCCCTTGAAAGCCTTCTCCGCCCCGTTCTTGGACAGCTCCTGGTGCTTCTTGAAAGCCTCGTGGAACCCCTCGACATCCACGCTCATCTCATGTTCGGCGGCCAGCTCCTGGGTCAGCTCGATGGGAAAACCGTATGTGTCGTAGAGACGGAAGGCGACCCGTCCCGGAACGATTCGCTTTGGATTCTTCAGCAGATTGGGAAGCATCTTTTCGAACTCATGCTCCCCCTTCTGAAGGGTCTGGAGGAACTTGGCCTCCTCCCGCTCGAGCTCAGCCAATACGGTATCCCTGTGTCGCTCCAGCTCGGGGTAGGCCTCCTTCTGGGCTTCGATGCAGGCTCGGGCAGGAGCGGACAGGAAGTCCCGTTCGATCCCCAGCTTGCGGGTGTGGCGGATGGCCCGACGGATCAGGCGGCGCAGGATGTAGCCCTGACCGAGGTTGGAGGGTTTGACAGCGTCTCCCAGGATGAAGGTGGCCGCTCGGATGTGATCTGTGACGATGCGAATCGAGCGGTCCGAGTCGATGTCCGCCCCATAGTCGGCGCCACTGACCTGTTCGACGGCACGAATGATCGGCAGGAACGTTTCGATCTCGTAGACGTTTTTCTTGCCTTGAAGCATGGCGCAGGTTCGCTCCACCCCCATTCCCGTGTCCACGGTCTTCTTCTCCAGGGGCGGGTAGCTGCCTTCGGCGGTCTTGTTGTACTGCATGAATACGTCGTTCCAGATCTCGAAGTACTTGCCGCAGGAGCATCCCGGTTTGCACTTGGGGCTGCAAGGGTCGATTCCCGTATCGATGAACATCTCCGTGTCCGGACCGCAGGGCCCGGTCTGCCCGGCCGGGCCCCACCAGTTGTCCTCCCGTCCGAGAAAGTAGATCCGTTCATCCGGGATGCCGAGGCTCCTCCAGATCGAGGCGGCCTCCTTATCGGCGGGCACCTCTGCGTCCCCGGCAAACACGGTGACATGGAGGGTTTGGGGATCAAAGCCGAGCCACTTGGAGGAGGTGAGGAACTCGTAGCTCAAGTTTATTGCCTCCTCCTTGAAGTAGTCTCCGAGGGACCAGTTGCCCAGCATCTCGAAGAAGGTCAGATGGGAGGGGTCCCCCACCTCTTCGATATCTCCCGTGCGGATACACCTCTGCACGTCAACCAGGCGCATCCCGGCGGGGTGGGGTTCCCCCAGGATGTAGGGAACCAGGGGATGCATTCCCGCGGTGGTGAACAGCACGGTCGGATCGTTTTCGGGGATCAGCGAGCTCCCCGAGATCGCCGCATGCCCCTTCCCCGTGAAGAACTCTATATATTTCTTTTTCAGTTCGCTGGCCGTCATGACACAGATACTATGGGGGAGAGTAGGGAATGTCAACTCAACTCTATTTCCAGGATATCGCCAAAATGTCTGCAGAGTTCGACACCAGTGTAAATCTGGGCCCAGCGGATAGAATCGTAGCAGCTAGTGATCCCTGACAAGAATCAACCGGTCTCGGCCCTCTGAGGGAAACCCTATTTCCGCTGAGATCTTCTTGAACAGCTTCAGTCAAACAGCGATTTTTTTATAGATCTCTTTTCCAGTACTCAAAGCGGTACACGCCAACGGAATGTCCCCTCGTGCGATTTCCGCTTCGGTGTAGACAAAAAGATCGATACCTAAGCCGATATCGGCGAAATAGGCACTATACTGCTCCGATCGATCGATAAATCGTAGATTTGAATCTTTGACGACAATGAGTATATCCGCATCACTTGAAGGGAGCGCTGTGCCGTTGGCGAGGGAGCCAAAGAGAATAACTCGGAGTACGGTTGGAATATTTAAGCCTAGTTTACGTGCCGCTTGTACTGAATTCTCGTACGCCAGCTGCCTATCCAGCCAAAAGACCTTTACTGAATCGTAGTATGTTTTGCGAATGGCCGATTGCATCTATCGCATCCTGCTCGGTGATAAAATCGGACGGGCTTCCTGATGCCCAACCGTTAGGGTATCGTGCCGGAATGTAGTACTTGTCCAGGAATCTGGCAGAAGACTGGATCCCCGAATCAATTTTGGCAATATCGGCTACAGCTTTGAGCAAGTCAACCAGGGCATGACCCCATGCGTCCGCGCCATGTTTTTGGAGCGTGGCTTTCAACGCCTTTTCGCTTGCTTGTTGTGAAATAAAACAAGCCCATTCGTAGAAGCCGGCCTCCTTCTGCGCCTTGGCGCTTTCGAGGTCCCGTTTGGCTTGTCTGTACCAATCTCCGCTACGTTCCGCCATGCGGTAAATATATCCCGTTGCTAAAGGAGATGCAATGTCGGGGTTGAGCACAACTATCTGAATCCATTAGCGCGTAAGATCTTTCACGCTGTCCCGTTCGATGAGCTGCCCGCCGATCAGGATTTTGAGTGGCGGTCGTCCGATGTCCATGGCCGGTGCTCAGCAAGGATGTTGGCAGGCGACTAAGGGAGCTCATCCGACAAGTATGTACAAGCATGGATATCCAGATACTCAAAGGGCATGTCAGCCGCGACCATGTCCATATTATGGTGTCGGAGATGATGAAGCGCATAAAGGGCCGGACATCCCGAAAGCTGTTAGATGAAAAATAAGGGGGTCCGGCCCAGTTGGCTTTCAGCCAACGCGCATCAACCCATCGGCTTTAGCCGATGGTCGTTGAGTTTCTTTTAGCAATTCCTCCCGGTTCATGGTATACGAAACAAACGTATCGTAATCTTCGCTTCGCAACTGAAAGGAAGATTGCGATGTCTTCAACCAGTGCGAAAATCTTGTCAGAAAAACAAGATTTTCGCACTGTCATCATAATAAGGAATCGCAGGTGTCAATATTATAACCAAGTGAATCAGGGCAAACGCATATGTAAATCAACAAGCGCCTAGTATATCGCCGTGATATCTAGACAGAATAGTTAGGGTATGTAATAATCCTCTTAAGAACTGGTGCTGGGAGGATTTCATGGAACCTGGATTGTTTGTTTCAATATCGATGGCAAAACCCTTCGCCACTCCTATGATTCAACAAATGAGAAATCGGCGATCCGCATGATTAGCGCCCGGGCGAGCCAGGCGGGGATTAACCTCGGCCAACCGAAGGTTAATAATAAATCCAACGGAATTACAGCAATTCCGGAGTTGGTCGATCTGCTGGAAATAGAGGAATATAGAAGGAAGTGTGATCACAATCGATGCTATGGGTTCCCAGAAGGAGACCGCAGCAAAGATAATCGACCAAGGCGCTGATATACGATCTTGCCCTCAAAGACGCTTCAAGGCACCCTGAAAGAGGATGGTGAGCTGTATTTTCAAGACGCCCGTGAGAATGAGTTCACAATTGCTGAGTTTGACTACTACAAAACCGCCTGCAAAAACCCTGGCTGTTATTTGATTTGAAAAAAGGTCCTCCGGAGATGAACAATCTTGCAGGTGATGCAAGGTACTCTGCGTTAATTCAGGATTTAATGGGACAGATCAGGGCATGGAGCACAGCTAGGACGAATCCTCCTCTGTAGCCAACGTGGAACCGGGGATTGCTAAAATGGGAGGAATGCCCTTATCATGAAGCCCAAATCTTGATATGAACGATAAAACCCATATGGACCGAAGCGATGAAACGTTTGCCGGCTAATATTTTATTATCACTTGTGCTTCTTTTTGTGGTTATTTCCGTTTCCTGCTCAGACCGAGAAACGAGCGGCCTGACCTACAGGCCGAACAAGAATGGGAAACAGCAGCCTCTGGCCCTGAACCAAGAGATACCCTACGATCTGACCATGGTGATCTATGGAACAACCAAGAACCCGTTTTGGGACCGGGTGGTGACCGGCGCGATGGAAATGGCCGAACAGCTGGGAGAACAGAGAATCGATGAGATCCTGCAGCCCGTACAGGAGGTTCTCAAGACCGGTTTGTAGAGGTGAGAATGATGACAGAAGCTAAAAGAATCCGGGAGACCTTCGAAAAGGGTGAAGGCATCTTTCGACTGGCGCCCAACTTTGTACCCCGCAGGTTCGCCCGAGCCGGAGGACGCCTGCGGCTACATCCGGATGACTACTATCCGTTGGGCACAGAGCGGGGTTCGATCAAGGAGCGCTGGTTCTCTTCGGTCATCCCGGCCATGAACGGTCCTTTGGCTCCGCAGGATGAGGGCATGAGCTATGTTGTTCCTTCGCAGAATATCGAAGAGAAGTTCCTGTTCAGAGATGCCGTGGAGGAGGTGGGGGCGGATCTCATCGGGAAAGAGCTTTACCGCAGGTACGGCACATGGCCGATGTACTCCAAGTTTTTCGACTACGAGACTCCGCTGTTTCACCACCTGCATTTGGACGACGCTGCGGCCGGCAAGGTGGGTCGGATCGGCAAACCGGAAGCCTACTACTTCCCCCCGCAGCTGAACAACCATCAGGGTCAGTTCCCGGTCACCTACTTCGGCTTTGATCCGGATGTCAGCAAAGAACAGGTACGGGAGCGGTTGCTGCAGTACGAGAACGGCGACAACCGGATCACCGAGCTCTCCCGGGCCTACCGGATCGAGCTGGGCACGGGGTGGTACACCCCGCCGGGGGTGGTGCATGCTCCCGGTTCGATCCTGACCTACGAGCCCCAATGCAACAGCGATGTGAACTCGGTTCAGGAGAATATCGCCGCGGGCGAGATCTACTCCTATGAGTTTCTGGTGGAAAACGTTCCTGAAGAGAGGAAACGGGATATCGACTACGTAATGAGCCTGATGGATTGGGAGAAGAACGTGGATCCCCATTACAAGCGGAAATACTTCCGGCCGCCCGTGCCCTTGTGAGCGAGCGGAGGAAGGGCTTTCGGAGCGATGGATCGTGTATGCCAATGATTACATCGCGGCCAAAGAGCTGACTGTAAGCCCGGGAGCCTCGGTGAGGGTGAAAGACGGAGCGGCCTACGGCTGCATCATCATTCAGGGGTACGGGTGGTTCGGCGCCTACGAAGCGGAAGCCGCAATCTGCCTGCGTTTCGGGCAGTTGAGCGGGGATGAGTACTTCGTCAGCGAGGCGGCGGCCGGGAAGGGGATCTGCATAAAAAATGAAAGTTCCTGGGAGCCCATGGTCATCCTGAAGCACTTCGGTCCCAATCACCCGGGCATGCCTCGAACGGTGCCTGGTTAAGGGAGAGGGCATGAAAAAGCAGAATTACGAGCTGAAAAACGAAAAGATCCTTCAGGCCTTCGAAGAGCTGAAGAGCAGCAGCCCCGCTGCGCTGGAGAACAGGTTGAACCTGTCGTGGAGCAACTGGGGATTCGGGATGGAGTCTTTGGCCGATTCAGCAGGACGCCTGGAAAAAAATGGGATCTGCTACATCGAGCTACACGGTAATCATTACGGATCCCTTCTGGGCTACGAGCCCAAAGAAACGCTGAAAGTCTTGAGCGACCATGGAATTCAGGTGGCCGGCATCTGCGGTATGTTCTCCGCTGACAACGATCTGTCCAGCAACCGGGCGCTGCATCGACAGGCGGCCCTGGAGTACATCCGGCGGGAACTGAAGTTTGCCTCAAGGGTAGGCGCCGGGTATATGCTGGTGGTTCCCGGAGCGGTGGGCAGACCCGGCGCCTATGACGATACCGAGTTTGAGCGGAGTGGGGAGACCTTGAGAAAGGTAGCCGATCTGTTCGTCGAGCATGGTGTCAGGGCCGCGATCGAGCCGATCCGTTCGGCGGAGGTGAGCTTCTGCCATACCGTCAGCGATGCCAGAGAGTACATCGCCGCGGTGAACCATCCCGGCGTTCGACATATCAACGGTGATGTGTACCACATGCAGACAGAGGAGGCGCATATTGGGGAGGCGGTTCTAAAGGCCGGAGAGATGTTGACCAATCTCCACATTGCCGATTCCAACCGCTGCGCCCTGGGTGAGGGATCGCTGGATCTGGACACCCTGATCCGGGCCCTGTACGTGATCGGGTACAACCGGGAAGGCTGTTTCGTAACGCCGGAGCCCCTCGGACCGGGAGGAGATCCCTACCCGGCGATGTACGGAAAACCGGACAAAAAAGCCCTGGATAGATTGGTGGCAGGTACGGCTTCCTACTTCCGCGAGCGGGAGCAGGAGCTTCTGTCGTAGAACAGTTTGCGCACGGGGGGTTAGACTGAGCGGCGGAAGTGCCTAAAATTTGTATCTTGCCGTGGGGGATAGCTATTCGTAGAACCATATAGAATGGATTTCACAACTGAGTTATTCCGGTGAAAGTCAAGTAAAATATTTTTAACGCATTGGAATTTCCTCAAGTATTATATTATCCTTTTCTTGAGCAGGTGTGATGATCCCGTTCTTAATGATATTATCATTTTGGGACTCCCCCTGCTCTTTCCTTTTCTTATTCTGCCTTCTTGAAATTGGGGCCTGATGATCCTGAGCCTGAAACCGGCGAGCTTTACCAGTCCTCTGAACCATCACCTGCTTAACTGCTTTGCTGCGATTCGCTCGGTCAATTTCGGGGTCATAAAGAGTGTCGCTTTTCAGCATGCCATAGATGATGCGTAGGATTTTGTGCATCATAATCCCTATCGCCTGCATCTTGGTTTTGCCCTTTTCAAGGTATTCTAGATATAACTCTCTGATCATCTCGTTCTTGATAATGGCGCATGTTGCTACCATGAACAGGATCCACCTGGGCTCCTTACGTCCCATCTTGCTCATCCTAACCCCCCAGATCCCATCGCCACTCTCTTTGTACACCGGATGCAATCCGAAGTAGGAGGCCAGGGCCTTCACAGAGCGAAATCGTTCAACTGTACCTATCTCAAGCATGAGACCCAGAGCAGAAAAATTACCGATGCCAGTAAAACTCTTCAGCAAATCAATCTCAGGAATCTTGCAGGAGCTCATCATCAGTTTTTCCTGCTCCTTAATGGTGTTACCCACTTGAAGAATCTGTTGGGTAACCACCCGTACCAACTGCCCTGTAACAGGATCAGTAGTTGCGGCAATACTCCTGCGAGCTGCGCCGATAAGCTCCTCGGCCCTTTTTAGCGTGACATACGGGACCTCAGCAACCGCTTCAGCATCAGCTCCGGCCAGACAGGAGGCCGTAGGGTACTTCTCGGCCACTCTCAGCACCCACTCCGGCACCCCAGCTCTGCAGTAGGTGAGAATATGCGGATGGGTATTATACAGAAGGGATTCTAACTGATTCAGTAATCCAACCTTTTGCTTCTTAAGAAACCGCACAAACTTCCACTGCCGCCTGAGCGCTCCATAATACTCCTCCTGGTTGTATGAGACTTTCTCTGAATGGGCAATAAGATATTCTGCCACATTTCGTGCGCTGATCTTATCAGTTCCGATCCGATTAAGACCGGCTTTGGCGTAATTGTGCACCCCCAAAGGATTGAGCCTGGCAACCTGCAGGTTGTATATACTCTGTATTTTCCTAAACAGCTCGTACCAGTTGTTCTCATAGCCTCCGGTGCTTTCTAGCCCAACATATATTATGCTATCTCTGTGATATAATGTGAAATCGTGTATTATCCTACACAGCTCCGTGTGTCCCTCGGCGGTATCATCCAGTTGAAAGTTAGCCTCCGCTACTTTCTTACTCTGATCCAGGATCACAAAATCACAATACCCTTTGCTCACGTCACATCCCAAGTAATACTTCTCCAATCAGAACTCCTCTCTCAAATATAGTGTTGTAATAAATGCGTCAGGAATCGTCATCCTTGTTTATACGGTGTCTCAGCACCAACTTATTCCCCGACTTAAACCTGACAGGAAGGAAGAAACTCAGTTCCGGGTTCCACGACCCAAGGTTGTCTCCTTCTCTTCCCGGGAGGTTACACTATTTCAACGCATTCATGCACCACCAGAGTTATCCACATATCCACAATGTATTAGTCTCCCCCTCCCCCCTTTAACCCCCCACCCCCTCATTGCTACTACTAACTTTCTTGCCCATACTTCCAATATACAAGGTTGTATTTGCCCAGGCCAAATCCGGAAACCGAGATGGAACTCTGGCAGGGTAGCAGGTTCTCTGTAAGAACGGTCTCCGCTGCCGAGGCGAAGTCGCGCGCCTTCGGTATGGTACGATTCTTAAAAAATATCCGCATAAAATTGGGACGAAAACCAATTCTTGAGCATGTTTACCCGAGCATATCCCACAGAAAGCGTTCTGATGAGTTCTCGCCGGTCGTCGGCCAGTCGGACTCGGGTGGTTTCAGGATCGTCTCGGTAACGGGTGCGGTCAGCTTCCGCCTCGCTAAATGGATCGAGCCTTTTTCTGGATACCTTTGAACAAATGCTGAATTTGCGCCGGATTTTCGATCCGAAACCACTGCTCAACCGTGGCAATCCGTTTTGAAATCACTAAGCCGGCGGATAAAGGTCCCCTGCCTAAAAT
>Ga0307378_10000688_pt1 | contig 57724 bp, 39 predicted proteins | sample UN1MG_FD_202238 | JGI IMG/M metagenome (GOLD analysis project Ga0307378, IMG submission 202238) | Soil microbial communities from Risofladan, Vaasa, Finland - UN-1 | ecosystem: Environmental > Terrestrial > Soil > Coastal area > Acid sulfate soil | place: Finland: Risofladan, Vaasa | collected... | reverse complement strand
CCCGCCCCCCTTCCGGCTATCTCACCGTTTGTGATCGTGAGGCCCGACAGCTCGCAGGTCTCGTTCTCGGCGCCGGCGAACGTGACGACGGAGCCGCTTGCCCCATCGTCTATGGTCCTGCCGTTTGTGATCGTGAAGCCACTCAGCTCGCAGGTCTCGTCCTCGGTCCCGGCGAACGTCACCACGGAGGCGAGCTGCTGACCATCTATCACCGTCGCCTCAACCACGTCCCGGTCCCAGATGTCGGTCGAGGTCAGCGTGATGTTCTTCCCCTCAAAGTGGATGTTCTCGTAGAACGTGCCGGGATGAACGACGATCGTGTCGCCATCCCGCGCCACATCAATCGCCTCCTGAATCGCCGTGAAATCCCCCGTCCCGTCGAGCTTCACGTGATACTCCGCCGCGTAGGTTTGTAAAGCTATGAAAAGCAAAACCGATAAAAAGGCAAGAACAATGACCACAGACCTCATGATTGAACCTCCCCAATCTGCCACAGCGTTGACCTGAATCAAAGATGCTCCCAACAGACTACATCGATGCTCGCAAAGCGTCAACGTCCGTTAAAACGCACGAAAAATCAGATAGGGCATGGATTTAAGCTTGGGGTATAAACCCCGTTGGGCCTATAATCAGGGAAAAAAGGTTCATAAGGAACCAATTACAGGAATCACCAACGGCAGGCCCTGAAGACATGAATTGGCAAGCAAGTTTTCGTGCTGCCCTCGACCTGTTGTCCACTGAGGCGGCCCGAACGATCTGCATGATTGTGCTCCTAGTGTTGCTGGTCCTGTTCCCGGCGGTGGGGATGTTCGTTCTCCCCGCAGCGCTGCTCTGGGTTCTGGGCGGCTTTCGATCCCTGGACCGCTTCACCAGGGCGATATACTGCATCTTCTTCGGCATCAGCTGCTGGACCTGGCTGCCCTGGCTCACGCGATACGTCCCCATCTCACTCTCATCGCTGATCTGGGTGGTGATGCTTGCACTAGCGGGGATTCTGGTCTTTCTGGCCATGAGCCGCAAACGGCAGCCTCGCCAGCCAACGAGGCGCCTCGGCAAGAGCGCATGTCTGCTGCTGGCAGTTTTGACTGCCGCGATCGTCTTAGCCCGGCTCTTGCCAGCCATCTCTCCGAATGCCCCTCCCGGGGCAGATCCGAGCATGCACACCTACAACGCAAGGCTCATAATCGACAGCGACTCGATACCGAGAACACACCGACCGCTGTTGCCTATCGACTCCTTCGGCGAGTATCCAATAGGCTTTTCGACGCTTGCTGCGTGCAGCTCGCTGATGGGCGGCATGGAGGTTCAGAACAGCACCTTGATCTGGACTGGCCTGACTTACGTCCTTCTCACATTTGGGCTGTTCCTGCTTCTACGTGTCTGGTTCACGCAAGCCATCTCGCTGGTGACCGCGGCGGCGGCAACTTCCCTCGCGAGAGTGCCTCAGGACTACTGTGAATGGGGCGGCAATCCCACAGTTCTGTCCCTTGCTCTTGTCTTGGCGGCGTTCGCGGCGTTGTTTTCTCTGAAGCAGAATCATCGTCTCCCGGACCTCTTTGCTCAGGCGTCTTTATGGGCTGCTGCGCTGCTAATACACGCTATCCCATTCCTCGCCGCAGCCTACTTCCTGCTAGCGTTTGGGTTGTGCCTCTTGGTCCGCGCGGTGATCTTGAGGCGAGCGCAGGAGTTAAAGGCCTGCGCGGCACAATGCGCATGGGTCCTTCTGATCGCATTGTTGCTGGTTACGCCTTTTCTGGCCGGATACTCGGTGAATGTTAGCCCCAAGGAGATCGAATGGGTCAAGTGGTGGCAGCGCGATGCAGACCATGTCTGGCATGGCTCAATCCACAACTGCTTGTGGACTATCCCTCTGTACGTGGCTCGCGTCTTCAGGTACCACATAGTCGGCTTTGCCGTGTTAGGTCTATTCTTCAGCATCTTCAGCTGGCGAAGGCGGATGTGGATCATGCTCTCCTCCGTCGTATTCCTGTTGTTGATCCTCAATTCGCAGTATTGGGTGCTCCCATTCTCTTACGCGCTGTATCCGGAGCGGATGGCTGCTATGCTTATAGCCCCGATAGCGCTGCTCCTGGGAGGGCTGTTGGTCAAGATGCGCCGCCTCCACAGTCGGGCGATTTCAGTGTTAAAGGCCCAACCGTCCGCCTCGCTCGGTCAACGATTGCCGAGAATACTGCCAGTCGTCTGCGCGGCGCTAGCTGCCGCCGCCGTTACCGTTCGGATGGTTGCCAATCTGACTGTCCCGGGTTCAGTCGGCTTTAGGTTTCTTCGTGTAGCGCTTTTCCTGGGGGTGTTCGCGGTCCTATTGTTTGAGCTATTGTCCTTCGGTCGAGATCGCAAACTGGTCAAGGCGGCGTGTGGGCTTTCAGCAGTGTTGGTTCTTTTCTGTATCCTGATTGGCTATTCCTGCATCAATTTGCACGGGTATTATATTGGACCTATGGTCTCCAACTCCGGCGTGGCACAGGCAGACCTAAATGCGTTTGAATGGATCAAGCAGAACACAGCTAAGACGGACATAATCTTGAATGTCCCAGAACATGATTATAGCGGTCTCTGGATACCAGCGCTGTGTGGCAGGAGAATCCGAAGGCCCCACTCCAATCCCTTCTACTTCGACGAGCTTCAAAAGGGGAATGAGGGTGCGGCGACAGCATACGCCTTCATAGGCAGCAGACCCCATGCCAACAGCGAGGTGCATCCCACGGTCGAGGCCATTCGCTATTCTCTAACGTGGCTGAAGGTTGCCTCATTCGGCCAGGCTGAGGTCTATGAACGCTACTTTGTCGGTCCGGGCCGGCCACCGCTGAAACTGGTAGGGCCCAAGGTGGGCGAGTAGCCGGTCCGATCCCCCGTGCGGCGTACTTGCGAATGAGAACAGTTTTTGCTCATCACTTGTTAAACTAGGTAACCGCAAAGATGATCCGGCGGCGCTGAAACAGTAATATCGGGCATGCGTGATGAACACTCTTTTTGAAACAATTGCTGAGGCGCTTCATAGCGGTTTTGGGAATCTTATCTATCTTTACCTGATTCCGTTGGCGGTTGCGCTTCTTTTGTTGCTATACCGCTGGTCAGAGAAGCGGTCGTTGCGAAAACTGTCGCAATTTGCCAACGTAACGGTTTTAGGCCGTCTCTTAGGGTCAGTTGATCATAGGCGTCGTCGGTGGCGTGCGGGCCTTTCTATTGCCGCCGTGGCGCTGGTGTTGGTAGCGCTTGCGGAACCGAGGTTCGGCAAGCGGACGATTGAGCTCACGGCGCGGGGTGTTGACGTTGTAGTGTTGCTGGATACATCGAGGAGCATGCTTGCGGAGGACGTTGCTCCCAACAGGTTCGAGCGCGCCAAGCTTGCGGTCCTGAGGCTGCTTGACCAACTCCACGGGCATCGTATAGCGCTGGTTGTTTTCGCGGGCCGCTCAAACGTTCAGTGCCCGCTGACGATGGATTATGGGGCATTTGCGATGTTCTTATCGAGCGTGCAGGTGGGCTCAGTGGAGCTTGGCGGGACGGCACTGCCATCTGCGATCGATAAAGCATGCAATCTATTCAAGGCCGGGGAACGCAAGTACAAAACGCTTGTCGTCTTCTCTGACGGCGAGAGCCACTCTGGCGACCTCGAGGCAGCGGCAAGGGATGCGGCCAAGCAGGGCGCTGTAATACACGTTGTCGGCATGGGGACGGGCAAGGGTGCGCCGATACCCATACGCGACGAGTCGGGCAAACTCAAGGAGTATCAGAAGGCTCAGGACGGCAGTGTTGTTATCAGCAAGCTGAACCTCACTGGGCTTTCGAGCATAGCCGATATAACCGGTGGGAAGATCGCCCTTCTAACCAGCGAGATAGCAAGCACGGCGCCGATCCGGTCCGCCATATCCAAGATGGCGACCACGGAGCTTCAGTCGAGAACATACACGATCTACAATGAGCGATTTCAGTATCCACTACTGTTGGCTATACTGCTCATCGTTATCGCAGCCTTGCTGCCGACAAGGGCCAAGCCCGAGGCTAGATGAGGGCGATCGAGCCTTAAAGTGCAAGGTTGAAAGAGACAATTAAGATGAAGTGGTCATGCAGCACTTAATGACTAAATGCTTGGTGGTCCTGGTTGTGGCCGGAGTCTGGATGAGCCTGGCCGCGCTCTCGTGGAAGGATAGCGCATCCCAGGATGCTGAGAACGCCATAAAGCTTTACAACGAGAACAAGCTGGACGAGGCGCTGGCAAAGATCACTGCGGCACAGGTGGGGATGCCCAACTCGCCTAAGCTGCAATACAACATGGGCAACGTGCTTTACAAAAAGGGGCAGTTCGAGGAAGCGAGGGCTGGCTACAAGACCGCGTCTTTGGATGCGCCGAGGTCGCTTGCGCAGTCCGCGACCTACAACATGGGCAACGCCTCATTGAAAGCGGGCGATATCAAGGGCGCGATTGATGCTTATACCGAGGCGCTCTTGCTCGACCCTGACGATGCCGAGTCGCGATATAACCTCGAGCTTGCGCTTCGTGCCAAACAGCAGAAGCAGAAACAAGACAAGAAACAGCAGGATAACGACAAGAAGGATAAACAGGACCAAAAGGACCAGAGCCAGCAGAAGGGCGAGAAGCCAAAGCAGCAAGAGGACAAGCAGGCTCAGCGTAAAGAGAACGAGCAAGCTCAAGAGAAACCACAAAAGCCTCAGCAGCTAACCAAGGACCAGATACAGCAGATATTGGCGGCGTTAAAACAGCAGGAGCAGCAGGTGGAGAGAAATCTGCATCAGCCCAAGTCGCGCTCTTATTCCGTGGAGAAGAACTGGTAGGATGTTAGGTCTCAGTTTGGCATCCCGCACCAGGGCATTCGCGTTCACAATGGCCATTCTCGCCGCTCTGTGCGCCTCGGCTTTCGCTGGCGGGGCGTCCATTGAGGCGTCAGTTGATAGAGCCTCTGTCTTCATCGACGATGAGATCACACTCATTGTTGCAGCCCAGGGCATCGACGGCGAACCGGACCTTCCGGACATCTCGGACGATTTCTCGATCGTGTCCCAGTCGCAGTCCCGGAGCATGACCATCATCAACATGCAGATCGAGTCGAGCACTACTTACCGCTACGTTCTCCAGCCGGAGCGAGTCGGCGTCCTGAAGATTCCCCCGATACGCGCAAAAGCCGGCTCCAGAACCATCAGGACGAAGCCGATACAGATTGAGGTCCTGGGGCGCCAGGCGAAACCGAGGCAGCGCACACAGCCGACTCAGCCTTGGGCGCGGAATCGCGGTGCGGCATTCGAGCCGGAGCAAGAGACGACGGCTGATCAGGATATTTTCATCGAAACTTCAGTTGACAAGACTACGGTGTTCCTTGGGGAGCAAGTTACTTTGAAATTCAAGCTCTTCACAAGATTCAACCTTGCCTCGGCCGACTACACTCCACCGCCGTGCACGAACTTCTGGAAGGAGGATATTCAGGGCAAAAAATCATATACCGCTGTGGTCCGAGGCAGGCGTTACAGAGTAGAGGAGATAACGACCGCTCTGTTTCCCACCAACACAGGCGTGCAGACCATCGGGCCGGGGTCGCTTATTTGTTCTGTCGATACGTTCTTCTCGCCAACGTTCTCGTTCCGCAATCTCGACCGGCAGCGGCCTCGGCATCTGAAGACGAAGCCGATTGATATTACTGTGAAGGCTCTCCCAAACGGCGCACCCGCGACGTTTCACGGGGCAGTCGGCCAGTTCTCTCTGAGCTCCACCATTGACAAGAGAAGCGTCCAGCTCGGCAAGCCCGTGACGCTCAGGATCAGAATATGGGGCACGGGAAACGTGAAGACTATTCAGCAGGTCCCGAAGCCCGAGCTCGAGAACTTCGACATCTATGAGCCGAACGTGAAGGAAACGGTCGATAACAAGAAGTCCACAATCTCCGGGTCGAAATCGTTCGAGTTCGTCATGGTTGCGAGAAAACCAGGGTCGCACACAATCCCGCCGGCCGAGTTCTCATTTTTCGACCTGCAATCATCCAAATACAAAACACTCAAGACTCAACCAATCAAGGTCGAGGTTACCGGAAGCCTGTCCAAAACTCCCGCAACGCCGCTTGGCGGCCTCCTAAAGAGAACCGACGTTAGGCAGACCGGCGCCGATATCGACTACATCAAGCCCAAGATGACACGTTTTGAGGATTTCCGGCAGGACCTCTACAAGCGGACCTCGGCACTGCTCGTCATCTTGTTGCCTGCGGTTCTGCTTCTGGTCCTCTGCGCCAAAGACGTGGTCGTTGAGAAGGTCTTGGGCGATACCAAGGTCCGCGGCGCCTGGAAGAAGGCCGTCCGGGGGCTTGCAAGGGCGAAATCCCACATGGACTCTGATGCGCCTCAGGAGTTCTATTCTCAGCTTGCCAAATCACTCATTGACTACGTAGCCGACAAGTTCGACGTGCCGGCGCCGGGCATCTCGGCGATGACCGTGGGCGCCATAATCGGCGACTCCAACGCGGGCAAACACGCCGCCAAGCTCGCCTCGGAGTGCATGGAGGTCTGCGACTTCTATCGCTTCTCCGCGCAGAAAAGCTCGACGCAGGAGATGCAGGACGTCCTATCAAGAGTTGAGGAGACGCTCTCGATACTCCATCGCGCTGCGCCAAAGAAAGAGACGGAGCAACGCTCGCAATGATGTCACCCCGCAGTGCCGGACAGTCTGCCGCCCGACGGTCGTTGGTTGTGATGCTGATTGTCTTTGTCATCTCGGTGGCCTGCCCTGCCCTGCTGCCTGCTCGGACGCAGTTCGATCCCGCAGTCGTGATCGAGCTTTACAACGACGCGTGCAGCCATTATGAGCAGGACGATTTCGCCGGCGCAAAGGACAGGTTCCTCGCTGCGGCCCTAACCAGATGCCAGAACCCGGACCTCTTCTACAACCTCGGAAACTGCTACTTCAGAATGAGGGATTTCGGACACGCCATACTGAACTACGAAAAGGCGAGGAGGCTCGCGCCTCGTGATGCATCGATAGCGCACAATTTAAGCCTCGCCCGCTCCAGCATTGTTGACAAGATCGAGCCACCGCACCACAACATCCTGGCCCAGATGCTCTTGGACATCTACTCGCTCTTCAACGTCAACGAGTGGACGATAGTATCACTTTCGCTTTACGTTGCGTTCATGGCGCTTTTGATTGCATTCGTGATTCTGAAGGGAAAGCCAAGAGGCATGGAGGCTCGCGCAGGTCGCGATAAGACTCGGAAGATCATCCTACGCATAGCCGTGATATTTCTCATCTTAGTGCTCTTCTGTGGGATAAACACAGGGATCAAAGCTCACTCATTTAGCAATCACAACTACGGCATAGTCGTCTCTGACCTCGTCAAGGCCAGAAGCGGCCCAAGAGACGAGTTCGCCAAGGTTTTTGAACTGCACAGCGGGACAGAGGTCCGCGTCCGCAACAAGGTGGACAACTGGTATCAGATCAGCATCCAGTCCGGCCTAACAGGATGGGTGCCCCAGAAGTCGGTCGAGACCATTTAATCATAAGCTTGCCAAGGAGCATCACTATGCCAACGCAGCACCACAACGGCACGAGCCGCGATGGCCGGGCACAGCAGAAGGAAGACAGGCAGCAGTTACCGTCCGCAGAAGCTCGCAACCCGAGGCAGACTGCGCGCGCTAAGCATGGGCCAGGGTTGGGCACCTCCAGAAGCATCTCCGCCATCGTTGCCGGCCTGTTCCTGCCGGGCGGTGGGCACTTCCGAATCGGCCGGCCCGCTCGAGGCGCCATCTATCTTCTGGGTTTCATTCTCGCCGGCGTCATCACATTTCTCTCAGTGCCGTTCCAGACGCAGCTCCCGTTGTCCATGAGAGGCTACTCCGACGGTATGGCCAGCTTGTATCAAACCCTCTCGTTCCTCGTGAGCCGAAAAGTCATATACACGCTCGTTGCGCTCTGTGTGGCGCAGGCAGCCTCCGTCATAGACCTCGTCATCCTTATCATTATCGGCGACAGGCCAAGCAAACTACCTGAGAGTCGCCAGTGAAGCTCGCTAATATCTTCGGCATGACCGGTGATGCGCCCGCTGGGCTGATCGGCGCCAGTTAACGGGGAGAGCGCCATGCGTTCTTTGGTTTTCAGACACAAGAGGCTGCTTATCGGGCTTGCCGTCGCGGCCGTTCTCCTGCTCGCAGCGGCTCTCGTGGCGCCTCATCTCGTGAACCTTGACAGATATGCCCAGTTGCTGGCAGACGGCCTCTCTTCGGGCATTGGCTCACCGGTGACGATCAAGAGCGGGCGGTTTGCTATCTTGCCGGACATAAGCTTCGTCGTTAGCGACATAGAGCTTCCCGAAGTAGCGGGTCCGCTTGAAAAGCTCACCGTGCCAAAGGCCAGGATCGATCTGGACGTTCTCCCGCTGCTTTTCGGGAAGATCAGGGTTGAGGAGGTCCACGTATATGGTCCACAGATTCTCGCCGTTCTGCCTTGGCAGTCCAATGTCAGTGCGAAAAGCCCTTCCGCCGCAGTAGAGTCGAGCAGCCCATTCAGCTTTCTGAAGTCCACGGATATGCTTCCAGAAAGCCTCGATGTCACCATCAGTGGCGGGCGCCTGACCTTCCTTGACCGCTCTGTCGCATCACCCGCAACAATCAGGATTACGCTCAACGACATCGAGGCTGCTTTAAGCGGCATGAACTGCGACGTTCCTTTCCAAGTGAGCGCCAGGTGCCAGGTCCAAGGGAAGCGTGCCGCCTCAGGCTCTGTCCGGGCTCAACTTCGGATTGATCCCTCGGGGCCACGCAAGAACGCTCAACTGCTGCCCTTCGGTCTGTCAGGAGACGTGAGCGCTCGCGCTGTTCCGTGTTCTTTTTTTCAGACATATCTTCCGCCCGATGTCTGTGCCGCCGGCATTTCAGGCAGCTCGCACCTCGATCTGACCTTCGATGTTCAACGCAACGGCGACACGTCCTTAAGAGGTAACCTGCTGGTTCGGCGCCTCGCGCTCGACCACAGCTTGTCGAGCAAGGGTGCTGCGCACAATCTCAATTTTTCGTTCCTGGCGAAGGCCGACGGGGCGGCCCTCGTCGCTCAGCATTACTCGGTGGTTGTGGACGACAGCGAGTTTACTGGCAGATTCAAGCTCGTAGGCCCGGGCTCCAGCGATGCCACGATCGAGTGCACCTTCAGCGGGCCCAGGCTGCCCATCGCGACGGTCCTAGACCTTCTGCCAGCTGGGCTGCTGCCGCCGAACGCTACGAGCAGAATCCGAGCGATGGCTATCTCGGGCGAGCTGCGCGACCTAAAAGCCCACTTGGCGGGCAGGGCGGGCGATATGGCCGATTCGAGCTCGTTGGTGCCGAATCTGCTCACGGCCAATTGCATCCTCCGCGATCTGGCCGTCTCTCCCGCCGATGAAAGCCTTGCGCTAGCCGAGTTATCCGGCGATGTGGTCGTTCGGGACGGAACGATAGGCCTCTCGCTCTCTGGAGGCAACGCCCGGTGGCGGTCGCCCGACCTTGCGATCGACGCATTAAGGGCCGAGGCGACGCTCTCTCCCCGATTGGCAGAGGTTGATGCCTCTGCCAACCTAAATGGCCAGTCCGCTGTCAGGCTCTCCGCGAAGATTGCTGACCCCTTCTCTGCCTCGGCCTCGCTCTCGGCGGGTGCAAGCGTTCACGCCAACGAGCAGCTGGTTCGTAGGCTTCTGGACGCGGCGGGCCTCGATTCGCTCTCTATCAGGGGCCCCGCTGCCGTTATAGAGGCCAATGCAAAAGGCGGCTACGAGAAGCTAAACCTCTCGCTGAAGACCGACCTGTCAGAGCATGACATCGCCTATCCTGAATGGTTCAGAAAGAAGGCGAGAGAGCGCTGCCTCGTGCAGGCATCGGCAACGACAAAGGGCCTTGAAGAGCTCTCGTGGGACGAGGCGCAAGTTGCCATCGGGGATGTGGTCGTGCAAGGCTCCGGCAAAATCGCCCACATCGGCTCGCCCGGGTGGGAGCTCTCCGCGTCCCTTGCCGAGACGGACGTCTCCAAGCTCGCAAGCTTCTGCCCTAACCTGCCCAAATCTGGTCTGACCGGCAAGCTTGCCGGCTGGTTCAGGGCCTTTCCAGAAAGCGTGCAGGCTGAAGAGTCTGGCTCTCCCAACCGACGCCCATCGTCGCACTTGTGCCAGGCTGGTCTCGTCTTGACGACAGATGGAGGGACGATAAAAAAGTTACTTGCGGCCCAGATGATGCCTGACAGGCTTAGAAGTGCGGCCAAAGAGCTCGATTTTACATCCGGGAAGGCCAAGATTGAGGCGACTGCGAACTTCCCGCTGGCTAAGCCGCAAGAGGTAAGATTCGGAGGCTCGGTTGCGATCAAGGACATGCAGGTGTTGCATCGAGACTTACCCCTCGCCCTGTCCCGTCTCTCGGGCAAGATCGCGCTCGCCGAAGACAAACTTCACATAGAGCGACTCACAGGTGCGCTCGGACAGAGCGACTTTGAGCTCGCGGGGCAGGCGGAGGGACCTCTCGTGGCTGCCTTTGCACCCGAGCAATGGAGAAAAACTGCTGTTCGTGTGCACCTCTCGGCCAAACCGCTGCTTTCTGATCTAAGGACACTCTTCGGCCCCACTTTTCTCGAGGAACTGTCTTGCACAGAGTTCCCAGAAGTCCAGCTTGATGCCCAGGGAGTCCTAGATGACCTTGCCCTTGATGTGCACGTTTCGCCCCGGGGCCAGGTCTCATGGGGGGACATCTGCCTCGACCCTGAGCGCGCGAAGCTCGCGGTCTCGCTCGCTGCGAAGCTTGAAAAGCTCGCTCGCCTCAGCAAGTTAAGAGGCAGTGTGCAGGTTGGCTCGTCGGAGCTGAAAATCACTGGGGGCGCAGCTGATTTTGCACAACCTCGGCTTGAGTTCGAGGTCGAGGGCGACCCGGTCAGAATGGCCGACGTATCGCGGCTTTTGCACGCACTCGACCCCAACGCGGCCGCGGGCGAGTTCATCCTAAGTGTCAAGGGCGAGCTCGGACCAAAAATCCCTAACGGCGCCGCAATCTACTCGCGACTGCGCGCAAACGCGGTCGGTCTCGGATTGGTGCGGGCAGGCCTGCGATTCACTGACATAAGCGGCTCTCTCCACCTTTCGCCGGGTCTTTTGTCCGTTGAGAGCTTGACCGTCAAGATCGGCCAGTCGCAGGCGTCGCTCGACGCCCGCGCCAATTTCACAGAGAACGTCCTCCAAGTGAGGATCAAGTCGCCGAGGCTCAATACCGAGGATTTTTTGCACGCCTTGTCTAGAGCAGGGGCCAAGACGGCCGAGAAGGCCCCGGCGACCTCCGTGACCGCGCCTTTGGCACCACCCGGCGACCTTGGGCAGCTCCAGAGCCTACCCTTCATTGGGCGTGGAACGGTGGATGCCTCGCTAAGCGTCGATGATTTCTCCGTCGGTGAGCGTGATTTTGGGGGGATTGATCTGACGGCGCCGGTCAGGAATGGCGTCATGAAGATCGAGGATTTCAAGGCGAACTTCTGTCATGGAACGCTAACTGCAAACCTCGTGTCGCAGTTCCTATCAGAGTGCGGCCTGTCGTTTGAAACCGATTTCAAGATGAAAGACGTCAAGCTCGAGGAGCTCCTTAAGCTCTTGGGCATAAGCAAGGTTCTTGCGACCGGCAGGGCGAGGGTCTCGGGGCAATTTCAAGGCTGTGGAAGCAACGCAGACGAGCTTCTGAACTTCGCCAGGGGACGGTTCGATCTGAAATCGAGGGACGGCGTCATCAAGAGATTCGGAATACTCTCCAAGATATTCTCGCTAATGGACATCTTCAAAGTGTTCAAGATGGACTTCAGGGACTTCGTGACCTTGGGCACGCCATACAAACTTCTGAAATGCTCGGCAACGCTCGACGACGGCGTTCTATCTACCCGCGACCTCGTCGTTGATGCCAGCTCGATGAAGATGACCGGGGTCTGCGACGTTGACCTGATGAGCGGGACGATCGAGGCGACCATCGGCGTTTTCTTGATGCCGACTATGGGGAACATTGCGCACAAGATACCCTTTGTCGGGCCGGTCATAACTCTGCACAACAAGACGATCGTCCCAGTCTATTTCTGTGTCCATGGAGACCTGTCCAACCCGAGCGTGCAGCCCTTGCAGGTCTATAACATCAGGAAGGGCGTCGCCAAGGTGCTCCGCGACCTCGTCAGCTCTTCCGGCGAAGAGCGCCAGAACGGGAAGTGATGGGGAGGCGCATCGCCGCCGGACCTGCCGTCCCCAATGTGGCTATAGAACGACATCGACGTCGTGTAGGGGCGGTTCACGAACCGCCCTTAACGCGCCCGATCGGATCAGACCAGGGCGATTCGTGAATCGCCCCTACATAGGCAAAACGGACTTATTGGACAGTCTCTTCATTCGGGGGAATTGGAGCAGCCGCACACATCCCCTCCTTCCCGTTCGGATGAGGATTCTGGGGAGGGAAAACATCAGCAGGAATGGAGAAAGAGAACCTCAGCGGGTCCATCTGTCTGTGTTCGCGTGCTTCTTTGTGGTAAAACCCCAAAAGACTTGCGAAGACGGCCGTACACGAGCTGGACAACACATCGAAGGAGATTGCGATGAGAGCGATGTTGCTCAGGGAGCCAAAACCTATTGAAGAAAGACCTCTTGTTTATACTGACCTTCCTGACCCTGAGCCAGGCCCGGGGCAGATTCGGCTCAAAGTTCTGGCCTGCGGCCTGTGTCATACAGACCTGCACGAGGTCGAGGGCGAGCTCGTAGTCCCCGGGCTTCCACGCGTTATCGGCCATGAGATAGTCGGCTTGGTTGACAAACGAGGCGAGGGAGCGGGCAGGTTCAAACTAGGCCAGCGGGTCGGCGTCCCGTGGCTATATCGGACGTGCGGCAAGTGCAAGTTCTGCATTTCTGGGAAGGAGAATCTCTGCGAGAAGGCGCTGTTCACGGGATTTGACGTTGACGGGGGCTACGCTGAGCTCATGGTTGTTGACGAGGACTTCGCCTACGCAATTCCCGACCGCTTTTCGCACGTAGGCGCCGCTCCGCTTCTCTGTGCAGGCGTGATCGGTTTTCGTGCGTTGCGGCTGAGTGAGATCAGGCCCGGCCAGCGGCTCGGGCTTTACGGTTTTGGCGCCTCGGCTCACGTCGCCATACAGGTTGCTGTCCATTGGGGCTGCGAGGTCTATGTCTTCTCAAGGTCGGAGGAACACCGCAGGCTCGCTCAAGAGCTGGGCGCCTCTTGGACGGGCACTTCCAGGGATAGGCCGCCCGCCAAGGTCGATTCTGCGGTCCACTTCGCTCCGAGCGGCCCGCTCACGCTCGACGCACTCTTGTCGCTTGAGAAGGGCGGGACGTTGGCGCTGGCTTCCATCTACATGAACCCGATTCCCGAGATGGATTACGACAAGTATCTCTACAACGAAAGGACGCTCCGGAGTGTAACGGCGGCCACACGACAGGACGCAATCGACATCCTGAAGCTCGCCGACGAGATACCCATCCGCACCGAGGTGCAGAAGTTCGCCCTTCAAGATGCAAACGACGCGCTGCTGCGGATGAAGCAGAGCAAGATACAGGGCGCCGCGGTCATGGAGGTCTCATGACCGGTCGCATTGTGGGCTGCGTTCAATGAGAGTTACCAGACGAGAGTTCTTGCGGCTCGTGGGCGGCGCCGGTGCGGCAGCTGGGCTAGGCTCGCTCGCTGGGTTGACTGGGTGCCAGTCGAGCCGGATGCGAGACCTCCGGCAGAAGGTCATCATTGTAGGCTTCGACGGGGTCTCTCCGTATCTTCTTGAGCCCTGGGCGGAGAAAGGGCTGCTCCCGAACGTTCGGAAGTTGATGCGCCTCGGTGGTTACCGGCGTCTGGGGACAACCAATCCGCCCGAATCGCCGGTTGCATGGGCTTCCTTTAATACTGGGTGCAACCCTGGGAAGCACGGGATATTCGATTTTTTGAGACGCGACCCGAAGACCTACGTCCCCAGCATCGCTATCGCCCAGCCCAAGCGGCCTAGATTCCTGTTCGGGCTGATCCCGATCAGCCCCCCGGGAGCCATCTGCGGCCGGCAGGGCAAAACGTTCTGGAAGATCGCGAGCGAGCACAGAATCCGCACAACAGTGCTGCTTGCGCCGGTCAGCTTCGAGCCGGAGGAACTCGAGGGCGGCTACGTTCTCTCAGGGCTGGGCGTGCCCGACCTCAGGGGCACTCAAGGAACCTATCACTACTTCTCGACGCGGCTTTCTGACGTTGAGACTGGCGATACTGAGATGGGGGGCAAACTTGTCAGGCTCGAGTTTCATGGCAACGTCGCTCGGGCACAGGTTCAGGGGCCCTGGAACCCCGTTCTGCTCCAAGAAAAAGAGCAGATGGCTCACAACATCGCCAGGATAGACGATAGGATCGCGTCATCTGCCGCGAGCGCCCGGCGCCTCGCCTCGCTCAACGAGGAAAGGGCAGAACTTGTGCGCAAGAAAGCGGAGCTCGAGAGCCGCAGGCCAGTTCTTGTCTCGCCGATCGCCTTCCAGCGAACAGGCGCCGGCGAGATCGTCGTCGAGGTCTCGGACCGCAGCATCGCGATCAAACCGGGCCAGTGGTCTGCTTTCGTGCCGATCAAGTTCGACGTAACCCCAATCGTCTCTGCGAATGGTATCGCCCGCTTCTACCTTGAGTCCGTCTCGCCGCAGGTGAGCGTTTACATGACGCCGATCAACATCGATCCCACCGACCCTGTCCTCCCTATCTGCTATCCAAAGCGCTTCTCGCGGGAGATTGCCGAGCGCATCGGCCTGTTCAAGACCCAGGGCTGGGCAATCGACACGATGGCGCTCAACGAGGGCAAGCTCTCGGACGAGACCTTCTTGCAGGACGCGGTGAGCACATTCGAGGCAAGGAAGCGCATGCTTGATCTCGCGCTCGAGACTCTCCCATTTAACCTACTATTCATGCTGTTCTCAGGCACCGACCGCATCCAACATGCCTTCTTCCGACTGCTCGACAAGGGCCATCCGCTGTTCGACGCAGCGCTTGCTTCACGGCTTCACAACCCCATTCTCGACTCTTACAGGCGGATGGACGCCGTCATCGGTGAGTTGCTGGCAAAGATCGGCCCCGACACCACCCTCTTAGTGCTCTCCGACCACGCCTTCCATTCCTTTAGGCGCGGCGTCAACCTCAATACATGGCTCGTCCGCAACGGCTACATGCAGTTTTCGGGAGCGAGCAAGAGCGATTACAACCTAGAAGGCCTCTTCGGCCGGGGTGATTTCTGGCCGAACGTCGATTTCGAGAGGACCAAGGCCTACTCGCTTGGCCTGGGGCAGATTTACATCAACCTAAGAGGTCGCGAGGCCTTCGGGACCGTGTCCAAGGGGCCTGAGTATCGCTCGCTCAAGAAGGAGATCATCGCCAGACTGTCCGGACTCGTGGACCCCAAGACCGGCGAGGTCGCGGTAAGGACAGTCTATGACCGCGACGACATCTACTTCGGGCCCGCGTTTGATGACGCTCCAGACCTCCAGGTCGCGACGGCAAGCAACTATCGAGTCTCGTGGCAGAGCACGCTGGGAGGCATCTCGAAAGACGTCTTCGTAGATAATGACCGCAAGTGGTCGGGAGACCACTGCTCGCTCGATGTCGCGATCACCCCGGGCATCCTTCTCTGCAACAGACGGATCATGACAAAACGGCCTACAATCCTAGACCTCGCTCCCACGGCGCTTGCGATTCTCGGTGTCGCTCCGCCGGCATACATGGACGGGAAGAGCATCTCTCTGGGCAGCTAGCAACCGTCAGAACGGCTTGACTGCTGGGGCTGTCGCATTCTACACGGTCGAGAAGACGCACAAGAGGCTAATCCGATCGGGTAGTAATTCCGATGATTCCGGTGGCGAGAGATTCTTGAACAGGCAGACCTGCGCCCGAATCAGGATGTATCAAGTGGTCAGGTTTGCCGAGGGAGCATGGCTATTGCCGTTTTGATGGCTTATCTCAGGCCCAGTTTTGGGGCAAGGAGAAGTTTTGCCTGAACAGAGTGAGGCTCGTCCATTCTCGGTCTGTGTCCTCGACAGGAACCCGCAGAGCGCGGCAGTTTATTCGGAAGTTTTCGCCTCGAGCCGCGCTCGGCTGATGGTCTTCTCAGAGCTGAAGGAGGCCCTCGAACACATTCAAGAGAAAAAGATCGACCTCGTCATAGGGGCAATGCGCGTCTCGGATGAGTTCTTGCTCGAGTTCATCGAGGGCGTGAGACAGCGGCAGCCCGACGCTGCGCTCCTTATCATGCACTCGGAGCTCGGGGCGGCGGACGTCGCGGTCCTGAACGGATGCGGCGTGCTCGCTGTCTCCCCTGAGGAGACAAGCCCACTCGCCTATAGGGAGGCAATAGGCGCCTCGATCAGGAGTGTCTCCCGGATTCGCTGCCGCACGAGGCGGCTTTCCGAGGGGAGCTCTGCGCTCACGGATTCGCTTTTCAGTGGTGCGCTCGACCTCGATCCTATCGATATCGTCGATCACATGGGCAGATTGAAGCCCTTACCAGATGTATTCGATGAGGCAGTGGTGCGGGATGCCAAGCGTATCGCAAATGCTGTGGCCAACGTAGATTCGAGCACGCGTCTGACTTTTTTTGAGGAAGAGGTCCAGACGATTGGGAAATCCCGTGCAGCGGCGGCGCTTCTCTACCTCTGTGAAACAGAAGAAGCGCCCGAGCGAGCTTGGCTCTTGGTGAGGTTTCTCTCATTCATTCCCTCGTGCACAACCAAACTCGCGCTTGATCGACTGGCGAAGACACATCCCAACTCAACAGTCAGGACTCTGGCCAAGAGAGGCTGTAAAACACTGCTTCGGAAACACCCGATAATCTTTCACACAGAGCGGCTGCTCTCCGACAAGACACCCCCTTCGGTCGCACGCAAGGCTGCCGCAGCGATCGCTATATGCGACAGCGAACTCGCGGTAGCTGTGCTGACCAGTGCCCTTGCGCTCAACCGCCCTGTGGTTCAAGACGCCGTGATCAGGGGTCTTGGCATGATAGGCACCGAGAGCGCCTTAAGGGTCATTTTCAGGAGGCTCAGGATATTCAAGCTGGTTCGTGAGACGGCCTTTTTCAAGGACCCCTACAGCCCCAGGGAACATCTCTCGTACCTAGAGGCGCTGGCCGCGACACTCAAGTCCGCTAGTGCAGAGCATCCTGAGGCAGCTCGGGAAGCCGCCCGCGATCTCCGCTCCAAGAACAAACAGACGAAGCTCAAAGCAATAGAGATCGTGGGCCTTTCACGAACACCGCTCTGCTGTGAACTTCTCGCCAAAAGCATCGAGTCAAGCGACTGGCGAGTGCGCCTGGCGGCGCTTCAGGCGGTCGCCAATTCACCCGGTCCCCACGCACGCGATGTGATCCGTGGTTTCATTGATGACCCTAACCACACGGTCAGCAACTCCGCGATGGAAGCCCTGGAGCGACTGAAAATGAAGGAACAGATCAGAGGCGCTCTTGGGGACCAGAAGGACCGGATCAGAAGCTCAGCAGCAGCAGCGCTCGGCCGGCTGGCAGACAAGGACTCCGTCTCTGAGCTCGTCCCTCTGGTCTTCGACGATGACCCGGACGTTGCACATGAGGCGCTCAAAAGTCTGGGAAGGATTGCTGACCCCACCTGCATCCCAACCATCCAAGACTTTCTCTTGAGATGCGACACGCCGGAGCTCATCGCCGACGCGGCGTCCTGTTTGGGCAATGTCACGACCGACGCCTCACTTGAGGTACTCATCGGTCAGGCGGAGCAGTTGATGCGTTCGGATGATTTCCGGCTGCCGCTTTTGATCCGCGCAATCGGCTCTATTATCAACTCTCGGGCCTGGCAGCGAAATGACACGCTCGTCGCAAGAGCGATTCGCATCTTCCAGCAGGCGAGCCTTTCGGGAGGCGACGCATCAAGGCTCGAGATAGCTGGCATCCTACTTCACATAAGCGGGCTGAACCTCAAATCATACTCCACAATGCTGGCACTGCTTGAGAAGTTTGCCATGATGCGGTCTGCGTCAAGTCCGAAGCAGCTCAGAATGGTCTCGATCTCTCGCAAGGCTATCGAACGAATCTACAAGAGAATACTAAGACTACGGGAAGTCCAGAAGACCTTTGACAAGGTCCAACAAGTGCTCGAATCACTGCCAGCACGACCGGAAGGAGAGAAACACCGGTCGTTCGCGGTGCTCGGTAGTTTGCTGTCCTCCTTGCCACACTCCGAGCGGGACACAAACACCGTGGCGAATCAGGCGGTTGATGAGCTCGTCAATACGCTCAGCAATCCGAACACAGCATGGAGAGACCGCGACGCAGCTATAAGAGCCCTGAGTGCCATCGGCGAGCGACGCGCTCTCCCCGCCCTTCGAGAGATTGAGAAGACCGGCCCGCCGCTTCAGAAAGAGCTCGCCAAGCAGGCGAGTCGCTCGATAATTAGGAAGAACCTCCTGGTGCATGCGCTACGCAGGATGCCCTTAAGTCCCATCCCACGGCGAACGAAAGTGGAATCTCAGACGTCAACCCGAGCGCACAACGGCCCCGCGCCAGCTGCCGCGTCGCCCGTTGGCAGGCGAGCGCCGGCGGCACATTTCTTCACCGCCTGAAGAGGCAGCCAGACCACTCGACGCTACCTCCAGTGCCAGGAAACCGCCGTTCGGAAGCATCGAAAGCATCATCAGCCCAGAACGCAACATATATCCAGCCTACTTCGCTGCGAGCGCCCGCGCCACGAGCCGCTCCATTGCGTTGACCATTTCCTCCCATGACTTACCTTTGGCCGCATCTTCGAGCCGGGCTCTAGCCTCGGAGCCAAGTCTCAGGCATCGGCTCACTGCGTCATCAAACGACGAGGGGCTGTCGAAAAACTCAACGAGCTCGGAGTAGTCTGCGACCACGTCTGGCACCCTGGACGAGACGACCGGAAGCCCAGCGCTCATGTACTCCAGCGTCTTCGTCGGACTGATCTTCAGCGTCAACTCCGTCAGCGCAAACGGCATCATAGCCACATCAAACGCCTTCATAAAACTCGCAAGCTCCGCGTATGGCTTGGCCCCGAGATAGAAGACGTTCGGCATTCCGAAAAGCCTCTGTGGATTGACCTTCAGAAGAGGCCCTATCAGCACAAATGACCAGCCCGGGCTCTTCTTTGCACTTACCTCGAGCAGCGAATAGTCGAGTCGCTCGTCAACCGCCCCAACGTAGCCAATGATGGGCCGAGGCACTTGCCTCATCTCATCGGCAAGCTCCGTATCCGGGGCCGTAGCCCGTGCGAAGTGGTCGAACTCCACGCCGCAGGGGAAGAGATGGGTATTGCGGTTCAATGCCCTCTTGGCCTCAAATAGGGAACGCCCGCCGGCAAAGACGACGTCAGCTCGCCCAATCAAGCGCCGTTCACACTCCCTCGTCTCAGGTTCCGAGTGCATGAAGGCTCGGAACTCGTCCATGCAATCATAGACAACAAGGTCAACATCAAGGAGGTCAATTATCCGATAATCCTTGGGGTGATACAGCCACAGCACGAGCGGTCTTGTGGACTTCCCCTTGATGATCGAGGCGGCCTTACGCGTGTAAAGCCGCCGGTTTATGCTCCTGAACAAACGCCACTTGCCGGTCATCGGCACGAACGGAAGGTAGTTGACGTTGACGTTCGCATCGGGCGAGAAACTGTAGCAAAACGTGCTCTCTCTCGGAAGAGACCAGAACAGCCTCGTGGGCACCTGACAGAAGAACTCTATCGGATGGCGCCTCGCCAGCCTGCTCATCACCTGCTGCGGTCTCTGGAACAGGTTCTTGTCCCAGGTCAGATGAGACAGGCATGCGATCGAGAACTGTTTGGGGCTATCGTCCTGGCCCCGTGCTGCTGCGGGATCAGCCATCGGACTTCTGTGACTTCGAGACCGTCTCAGTCGTCATGTCGGCGTGCGTCCCGCAGTGCATGATACGCCTCGTTGATCGCCTGGAACCGCTGGTTGGCAAGCTGAATGAACTCCTTGCCGAGGTGCGAAACACGGTCCGGGTGGTACTTCCCCGCCTGCTCGTGATAGGCCTTCTTGATCTCCTCATCAGTCGCGCCTTCGGACAGACCGAGCACCTGATAATAACGGTCCTCGTCCGAGACGAACTCGGACGCTATCGACCGCTTCTCGCTCTCGGAAATGCTGAGATGCTTTGCTATCGCGTCGATGACGCGCCTCTCCTCGGGATGGAACTCGCGGTCAGACATCGCAACCATGTAGAGCGTCCTGAGCAGCAGCAGACGGTCCTGTCGCTTGGCGATACGGCTGAACTCACTGCACACGGCGGCCAGGTCCGGCTTCTGTCGAGCAACCTCCTTCACGATGCGCTTTATGAGGTCCAGATCGCCGCCTGCAAAGCCGTTGCGCTTAAAGAAGGAGAGGATCGAGCGCTCCTCCTCGGGCCTAAACACGCCGTCTGCCATCGCGACCGAGACCAGCAGCGTCGCCAGATTCGTCACGAAGATAAGCTGCCTGTCGTCATTTGAGAGGTCGCGGACACGATCGTATGTCTGCCGCGGCCTGGCTCGCTGTGCCTGTTGGTAGGCGTGTGTCTGTCCGGCCCACGGGTCAGAGCCCGGACCCCCGTGGCCTTCAAGCGCCGCCCTCCTATTGGCCTTCTCATCGTATCCGTGCCCGATTACGGCGCCAATGATCGCCCCAAGCGGACCCATCAGGAACCAGCCGAGGCCTGCTCCTATTGCCTTCCCTTTCCATGTCGCCATCTTGTTCCTACCTCAATCCCATTTCCCACAAGTGCTTCTCATTGTCATTCTGCGTCGGCGCCATCATAAGATCAACATAAGCCCGCCGCCTTTCGTTTCGTGAAACCAGGGCGTAGATTCACGTCACGAGAATGAAACTTGTAGCTTGGAGCAACAAATGGAACAGGCGACACCAAACACAGCTCATCCGGTAGGGCCTCGATGGCCCCGACTGCGCCGCGAGCTGCTGATAATTCTCTTCCTGGCAGCCTTTGCGATAGCCGTAACCTGGCCGGTTGCGCCTCGAATGACGCGGGAGATCTTCGGCAGCTGGGGCGACGTGAATCTGAATTTCTGGAACTACTGGTGGTTCCGCTACGCTATTTTAGAGCTCAAGCAGAGCCCGTTCTTCTGCCCGCTACAACTCTACCCATACGGGGCGGACCTTGCATTCCACACGTTGTGTCCTCTCAATCAGATCATCGCTCTGCCGATTCACGTTCTGTTCGGGATACGTTTCGCCTACAACTTCATCGTCTTCTTCTCGCTCATCATGGCTGCGTACACCGCCTACAGGCTCGCGTTCGATGTGTGTGGCCATCGGATTGCGGCAGTGGCCGCCGGGGTGATGTTCGGCTTCTCGCCCTATATGCTCGTGCGCGCGACCGGCCACATCAACCTGATTGGCTCTTGGCCCTTACCCTTAGTTGTCATGTTCTCAATGCGCGCCTTCAAAAGCGGCAAGTTTCGGTGGGCCGCTCTAGCTGGGCTCTTCGCCGGCCTTCAGCTAGGGGTCTCTATGTACTACACTCTTTTTGCCGCCATCCTATTCGTGCTCCTATGGATTAACGCCGCCATCTTCGAACGTCGAACCCTCCGCAGTCTGCTCTGGTGTCCCGTCGTCACCGCAGCATGCGCCCTCGGCGCTGCATCACCCGTCCTAGTCATCCAGCTCCGGTCAATGCTGATATCAGGCGCTTCCTTCGCCCCACCCACCTGGATGAGCTTCACTGGCGGTGTGGACCTGCTCGCGTTCTTTGTCCCGCCCGAATTCAGTATGACCTATGGTTGGCTAGTGTGGCCCGCCTACGGGCATTTGCATTCAGGGTGTGTTGAGGGTCTGGCCTTTGCCGGAACAACCTGTCTGATCGCTGCTGTGATCGCGATGTATTCAGCTAGAGAGAGGTCCAAGTGGCTGTGGGCTGTTCTGGCGCTTCTATTTGCCGTGGCTGCATTGGGAGATAGGCTGCACATTCTGGGGCGTGGGGGGGCAACGGTATTCGGCCAATGGGTCTTTGTTCCGCTTCCCACAGTCGTTTTCAAGATCGTCCCAATCTTGAATCTCATCCGGGTCGCATCCCGCTTCGTCATTCTATACCAGCTTGCGCTCGTCTGCTTGGCCTCGCTTGGGCTTCGTTATATCTTGACCCGTTTCTCAGGACGTCATCGTAGTATTGCGATCGGCCTCCTGGTGCTTTGCCTGTTCGTTGACTATTCGTATGCCCCATACATGACGATGCCAATGCGCTTCGGGAGACTCTATGACATCATCGGCCGAATGCCGGTTGAGTTCGCGGTATTGGATGTGCCGTTCGGAGTGGGGGATGCGCTCAACTGGTATGGCAGGAATGATGGGCAGCTGTCGCATTGGCTCACAGCGCAGACCGTCCATAGGAAACCTGTCATTGGGACTGTGGCATCAAGGATGAATCCAGGGGTTTTTCAGAAGCTGTCACATAATCCGCTCTTGCATGCCATTGTTCAGGCACAGGACGGGAAGCTGACAGCTGAGACCCTGGAGGAACTTCCACCTAGTGTTGTGATGCGCGAAGTGCGCCGGCTCAACCTGAAGCTAATAATTGTCCATCGCCTGTCCCTGAATGCTCACAATGAAGGTCAGTTGGCGTATCTATTCAAGCACATGGGCTTCAAGCTTCTTTATCATAATGATGAGATCGCCGTCATAGAGGCGCCGCTTGGCCCATCGCTCGAGAAGTACGTGCCTCGCGACTTAGGATAGCGCGAGGGGCGTGTCAGGTCATGAGTATGCCATTGAAATGCAGTATGGTGAAAAAGACCAAGATCATAAGGAAAGCGGCAGCCAGGGCCATGAAAACTCTTTCTTTACTAGTCTTGATACCAAGCCAAATGAAGATCGGGAATAGCACGTGAGCGTATCTGAGCATGGAGTTAGGAGTTCCCGTTGATAAGGGAAGTAACGCCCCCATGCTTACGAATATCGCGGCCGGAATGCCGAGCTGACGGCCTATTGGCACAATTAAGATAAGAACAAGGAACGCAGCAACGATGCACGCGCCGTCTGCTATGGTAACCTGCAGCTTGTTGAAGTATTGCACGGAGATGTTGAGATCGAAGGTCTTCCAGTCTCTGATCAACACTGAAATAGGGTTCTGCATCGGATATCTCTCCCATGCTCTCTGGGCCGACACACTTGCGAACATGTCGCCTGTCTGGGCGTACTGGACGAAGCCGAACAACACTAGCCCCAATGGGATCATCAATAAGTAGGCGACGTCCAGCCTCAGTCTCCTTGGGTTGAAGCGAATGTGCTTGGCGTATTCCCAGAGCCCGACGGGCACGAGGATGATTCCGACGGATCTGGTCAGCAAGGCCAGAATGCCGCAGATGCCTGCCGCAAGCCATTTTCGGCTGCCTGCCAATGAGAAGAAGGCCAGGCAGAAGAGCAAGAATATCGATTCGGTGTAGATCGCGGAGAAGAAGAAGGAGACTGGCCCCACTGCCAGCAAGAAGACTGACCTCCTTGCGACGTCTTCACCCCACTTTTTAGCGGCGAGGTTGTATAGGAGACACAATGCCACCGGGAATGCCAGATTAGAGACGACAATCCCCGAAATGGTCATATTGCCGAAGAGGATATGCAGCGCTCTGATCAGGAAGGGATATAGGGGATAAAAGGCCGGTGTCCCACCTGGATGTGAAAACTCATATCCGGCTTGGGCGATATCAACATAAAAGGCGGCGTCCCAATGCACCAGCAGTTCTCGCAACGATTTTGGTGCACCGTGGAAATAAAGGCGGCTGATGTAGGCGATGAGCGCGAGTGGGATTCTGGTTGCGAAGAAGACGAATAGCGAATAGCTCACGAGCCGGCTTCCACCGAAGAGTAGCGAATAGGCCTTCCACGCCAGATACAGCGCGACCGACAAAGTCAGGAGCCGGACAAACGCGTAGTTTCTTGCGAGGAAATCAGGATAGCAAAGGGCCACAAGGGCGATTGCGGCAACAATGATCTTGTAGGCTAGCTTCTTTCGATTGAGGAATGCGTCACGATACCACAGGTAGGTTCCCACAAGGATCGCAAGTGACGCCGAGACAATCAGAAAGGCTCTTGAATGCAGAAGCCAGAGAACCGCGATGCCCAGAATGGGACCACCGATCAGGCCGATTCTGAAAGCTCTTGGCCACTCTGTGTCGTGGTTGCCCCTAGCAAAGGCGGCCATCAGGAGCACAAGAATGGCGATCAGGGCGATTGTGTTGATCTCCGGCAGGACCCTTCTGAACAGGAAGTAGAGCCTCATGACCGGGTTGGGGTCGAGCGCAAGAACGGCGTGCTTTCCCCATAGCTCCGCGACCGGGGAGAAGCGACCGTCTCTTCGCGCCGAAATAAGAATGTGCCCCCCGTTCCAGACGGGATTCTCCTCGATGCTGCATCCCATTTCGGTCAGCAGAGTATGAAACTCCTTGGAAAGGAATGCTGACGAGAAATCGTGGGCGACCACGACAGTCACGATGTCGTCGGGAATGCCGGCAAGGACCTCTGAGAACATCAGACCGTCGTCCGCGGTCTCGTGCGTGAGCGAGCCTTGCCAGATGATTCGTCCGGTTTGAGGCGAAATGATTCCCAGACCGAAGCCACTGCTTCTTACGTAAAAGACCTGATCCCCAAGTCGCCAGCGAGAATAACCGCTAACACCCGCGCCTCGAGACTCGGCTATCAATTGCGGCGAGCCGGCGATTGGCGCCGGCACATCCGGCGAGGCATACGTGATTCTTGCGTTTTCCTGAGACGGAATGAAGAAAGCAAAAGCAGCCATCAGGCAAGCAATAATCGGTAGTCTGAGGCACAATGGGGACCGCAACGCCAGCCAAGACCAGGCGCTTCGGACCCAATCTGCCGCGATCGCGTGGAAGGGCTTCTCTTTCCTGCGAGCAGCATCCAGCCTCGTTGCCAGGAATGCCGCCGTGACGACCGATGCGAACAGTCCCCACACGAGTCGGTAATACCTCGGGGTAAGATAGGCGATCAGGGCGTTCTCGCTCGCAGAGCCGTGGAGCAGAATCGCTGCGACGAGGCTGAGTGCCAACACCGCCATGACAACATAAGAAAGAGCGAGGGCCAGCCTGGTAGCCCATTCGCTTGTTATCGCGTTTGTGAACCGATCAAGCATTCACAGCCTTTCCTCCGCAGAGCAATCTGGGGATACACGGGTCGAACGAGTAGGGGTTCAAGAATACGAACGTGCACACAACAAAAAGGCAACACGCCAGCCAGAACCAATAGTCTTTGAGCGCTCTTGTCATGATGTATCGGTACACTAATACGAACGCTCGCAGAATCAAGCACTCCGGCCAGGCGCTTTTGGTCGAGGTCAAGCCGCGAAACCGCGTACACAAGTTGGGGACATTGATGATGCGCTGAAGTGCGCGTTGCCCGGCCCCAACAAAACGAGAATCTCGGCCAACAAAACAGGGATTCCCCGATCATTTCACGGACTTTGGTGAGTAGGTTTCAGGGCGAACGATCAACAAGTAACGAGCGAGGTTTAAATGACTTCTAGCGAGCACGAGGAGGCAGGACGCGAGTGTCAAAGCGGCTTGATGGCCAAGTGGCAGACGCTGTTGAGGGTGGTTGAGCGGCGGTTCAAGACGGCCGTAGCAAAAGAAGAGAAGAACGGACGGCTGAGGCCCGAGACCGAGAAGACGGTAGCGACTTACATCAAGACGCTTCAGGCATTCGCCAAGGAGGTCAAGCAGATCGAGCAGGACGGCCACGGGCAAAACAGTGCTGCGAAGGAGGTCGCCAAGGACCTCTGGGCGCTCTCGCTGTCGAGGCGCGACAGAAGTGCGATCGCATCAATTCTGAAAGAACTGAACCTTCCCGTGGGCAAACGACCCGGCACAAGAGGTAGCAAATCACGTGAACAAGGCGAGACAGACCAGAAAGTACAGCAAAGAGAAGAGCATCAAGCAGAGCTTTCGTTCGATGAACCCGCTGACGAGGGTGAGGATGGCGAAGGCGCTTTGGGGACTCATCGAGGGGGCCGAGGCTGAGTTCATGGACATCCAGCGGAGCATATTTTGGGACCCAGTCTATCAGCGCCCTCCCTGCGGCATGGAGGAGTTTCTGCTCTCAAACGACTACTTGGGCCTCACTGACGCCGCTGGCGGACCCTATGTGCACCGGCGGCTGATGCAGCTTCTGGTCCTTGCCGACGACGATGCGATCAGGGAGATATATCTCTGCCTAGGGAAGGATTCGGGCAAGTCGTTCTTTGCGGCATGTATGGCCTGCCGAATGGTCTATACGCTCTCGTGCCTCGTGCCGTCGCCTCAGCACGCCCTGCCCAACATCGCCCCCGGCTCTGGTATCCAGATCATAAACCTCGCTACTGATAGCCAGCAGGCCAGGCGCTCCGTCTTCAAGGAGCTCGAGATCAAGATCGCCGGCAAGGCCGGCAAGAATCCCGCCCGCTGGTTCGAGCGATTCGGCTTTGAGAAGCTAGCCGACAGATTCATCTTCCCCAACAACATCGAGATACTCTGCGGCCACTCCAGGGCCGAGGCGTGGCTCGGCGCCAACACGATCTTGGGCATCATTGACGAGGCCTCGTATTTCACTGAGGCGAAGGGATTGAGTTCGCTTTCTGACAGCGGCTACCCGACCAGCCTTGCCGAGAAGAACTACAACGCGTTCTATGGCAGCTGTAGGACCAGATTCCCCAACCATTACAAGATCATCCTGATCTCCTCGCCGAAGCACCGGGGCGATTTCCTGTTCCGTAAGATCGAGCGCATCAAACAGGCGGGCAGCGTGATAGACGTCGATTCAGTTCCGTTGCGGGCGCCTTGCCATGCGCCGAAGGTGGCCGAGGCCGACGCGATCAGGAGGGCTGGGCTTTCAGAGTTCGACATGGGCATCTGTGCGTGCACCGATGGCTCGCGGCTCGCGGTTCAGGCCCCATCGTGGGAGCTGAAGGACGACGAGACAATCCTCGACTACGAGGATGACTTCAAGAACAACCCAATAATGACGGCGAGAGACTTCGGAGCGCAGCCCTACCTCGCCGAGTCGCCGTTCTTCGATTTTGCGCGCATCACATGCTGCATTGACCGCGATCGAAAGCCGCCGCTGCCGTTTCTATCCCCACCCGGCGAGCCTGAGATGGATATTCCCGAATCAGTGCTGATGCAGAAACGGCGGCTCTCAAACGAGTTCTCCGGCCATCCCGAGCGGGAGTACTTCGCACACATCGACTTCGCAACCGGCGGCAAATCTGGCAAGGGCGACGCCTGCGGGTTCGCACTGGGGCACGTGGAGCAGGCCGTCGGGCAAGGGGGACACGTTCTCTATCGTGTTTTTTTCGACCTTGTTACGAGATTTCAATATGCGAACCAAAGGCCGGTCGATGCGGAGGACCTGTGCGATTTCGTGCAGTTTCTGAAAGCTGGCCGAGGCGAGTTCAGGCCGGCGAGGCGCCTCGAGCCGTGGGAGACGCACGACGGCGCGGGGTTTTATCGGCTTTCGGTGAGCATCGATGGCTTCAACCGGGAGCTGTTGTCGCAGCTGCTCACGAAGCGCGGCTTGCAAGTTGACTACTTCTCTCCTGACAAGAGCAGAGAGTGTTGGCAGCTGGGCGAGTTTGCCCTGTATAAGGGCTGGGTGTCGCTGTATCCGCATCCGATTCTCGAGGCGGAGATCAAGTCGCTTCAGGTAACGGACAGCGGCATCCCCGACCACCCTCCGACCAGCTCGAAGGACATGCTGGACGCCGTCATCTCGGTCATATACAGGGCGTTGACGACGGCGCGGGTTGCTCTGCCGGAGCACAGATATGCGGGCGTGAAAGGATAAGTGGAGATGATGAGCGAGATAGGGAAAGGCGAGAAAGGAGAAACAATGGACAGAAAGACGAGGAGGCGAGTGCGTCTGATGAGGCTCTGCCACAAATATGGTTACGACGAGACAGCATCGATTCTAAAGAGGCGGATCGAGAGGGCCAGACGGGCTCAATTGGCCCAGGGCACGCCGATTCTTCAGAACCTTTCCCAGCAGGAGGATGTGTCGAGATGACGATATGCGGCGAGTGTGAAAAGCGCGATACGTGTACTGAGTTGTGTGACAAGGTCAGAAAGCTGTCTTATGGTGGCGGCAAGAGTCGGAAGCGTCGGACATATCCCATGGATTATCACGGTTTGGAGGCCAAATCGACGGTAGCGATGAACCGCTTCCAGATCGACGCAATTCAGGCCATAAGCTATAAACCGACTGACCGGACCGATCTGCGCATGCTGCTGGAGCAGACCTTAGCGTTGTTGTCTTCTGGCCAGCGCTTCGTCTTCGTCAAGAAGATGGAAGGCTACACCAACCGTGAGATCGCCGAGCTGGCAGGTCTGACCGAGAAGGCCATCGAGCAGAGGCACACCCGCGCCCGCAAGCGCCTCAAGCGCCTCTTGGCCCGGACGAACGGCGACTTTATGTAGGCGCTGGGTGCTTTGGACTGCGGTGGCTTGACACCGCTTTAGCTTACCGTGGCTTGACGCGGCGCTGGGTTTGAGAAGTCGCCGCAATGTGCGCAATTGTCACGTATGGTGGTTGGCCGGCACTCAGTCAGAAGGTGGTACAAAGCCACCACCAAAGAAAGCGGCGTCGAGCCGCCGCACTCCAAACGGCCGTCTCCTGCCCAGGTCAATCTGATTTTTCGGGACGGGTCAGCCCCTTGCCGCTCAATCTGTGATTTAGTATCCTCGTGACATGCAGCGATCGAGCTCGACTGACAACAGAAGCAGCACCGCCAAGAGCACTTGGGTTCTCGTAGCCATCATCGGCGTGGCGGCCGGGATGCTCCTCGCAGGCATCCGTAAGGACCTGCCACACATCAGCGAGGTTGACGAGGAGATCTTCGTGAATCCGGCCCTGAGAATCGCCGCCACAGGAGACCTGAACCCGCATTGGTTCGGCAATCCCGGCTCCACAGTGATCTATCCACTCGCTCTCCTTTTCAATGTCTGGAACTGCGTCGAGCACGGAGGCAACTTCCTGCGCCCCGACCAGCAAATAATGAGATCAGCAAAGGAGAACTCATCCGAGTTCTTCATGCTGGCCCGCCTGCTCACCGTGTTATATGCCCTCGCCAGCATACCGTTTATCTTCCTGATCGGGCGGCGCCTCTTTGGCGAGAACGTTGGCCTTATCGGCGCCTGGCTTTCAATCCTGTCCCCCCTTATCATCTACTACGCTCGGCTGGTCAGGACGGACATGGCCGGCCTGTTCTTTGGGGCGGTGGCCATCTGGTTCTATTTGAAGTTCATCGACCGGCCTTGCCTCAAGCACTCGGTGCTGGCGGGCCTCGCGACAGGCCTTGCGATTGCCTCACGATACTTCATGGCTACGCTCATCCCTCTTCTTGTGGCCTTTGACATACTGGCCATAATTCGCCGCCGCAACGACAAGCAGCGGCTTCTAGCCCTGTGGCGGCCAATCGCGGTGGGACTAGTCGCTCTTATTCTTGGATTTGCGCTCTCCAGCCCCTATTTCTTCCTGGATTTTGAGACGGCAAAGGCGAACCTGCGCTCCGAAGACCGCTCCCAGCATTTTGGCGCGGACGGGCTCTCCTATACCGGCAACCTGACTTGGTACATTACTACCGCGATTCCAAGAGCTATCACCTGGCCGGTCGCTCTCCTGGCAGTTGCAGGTGCGGTTCTGACGATCATCAGACGGCGAGCGGAGCAGCTCATCGTGCTTGGCTTCGTCGCGGTGTTTATCCTCTCGGCATCGCTATCAGGCCTCCACTGGGCGAGGTGGATGATACAGATTCTGCCGCTCATATCCATCCTGGCGGCCGACGCGGTTTACTCAGCCGCTCTCGGTCTATCCGCAATCTTCAACCTCAACCGGAAGCAAAGGGCCGCTCTGACCACTGTCTTAATCCTCTGCATCTCAGCTATGCCGCTGAAAAACGTTCTCCTGATGACACTACGCGAGGCGAGCCCGAGCGCAAGGGTCATTGCCCGCGAGTGGATGCTGCGGAACCTGCCGCCTGGGAGCAAGGTCGCCAATGAGACGTATTCCGCGGTGCTCGACAATACGGACCTCGTGGTTCAGGACAACTACACACTGGCCGAAGTCCGCAGCCTGCGGAACTATTATGATGCCGGCTATCGCTACCTCGTGGTCAGCAGCGCCATATATGGCAGGTACTGCTCGATGCCGAGTCGCTATCCCCGTCAGGTGAGGTTCTACAAGGAGCTCTTCCAGAAGGGCCATCTCTTGAAGGAGTTCACCCCGAATCCTCTCCGCGGCGGGCCGACAATCCGCATCTACCGGCTGGGAGAACCCTCCATAAAGGAACGACTGAGTAGGAAAGCGTCCACAGATTTCGCAGATTTCACAGATTGAAATGGAGCGTCCTCCAACCGAACAGACTGTCCACGAAAAACACAAAGAGACGCCAGGTCTCTTTCTTCGTCCTTCTTTATCTCGATTATGGGCCTAACCAAGCTTCTCAATCTGCGTAATCTGTGTAATCTGCGGATAGACCTCGCCTCGCTCTATCCCATGTCAGCGGAGAGCTACTTGCCCGGCTGGATGCGCCAGGTGGACTGCGCGAGGTCGCTGAGGACGCAGCCGAAATCGCCCGTCCCGAAGATGCCGGCGTAGGCTATGTAGTCTCCCGTCGGTGCGCTATCGGGCACCTGCATCGTGAGTATGGGATAGTTTGATAGCTCGAAACCTGCTGGGAAATCAAGATCAAGCCCGGCAAGCGACATCCCCCAGTCGGGAAAGTAGATAAGCTCGCCCGTCGGCAAAACGATCGCTGCGGCGAACATGGCCGCAAGATCGGTTGACGCCATGTTGTTGATGCTCAGCGTCAGGTTCAGAGTGTCCTGCGGCCACAGGACGTCAGAATCGACCGCAAGCGATAGCGTAAAGTCGCCAACGGTCGGGCCCTCTGCCAGCTCGGCCTCAGGGGACGCCGCCGCCCCGCCCTTCGTATCGACGAAACGGAAACGATACCGCACTTCGCCGGCCGGCACGCTCGTCTCGACGGAGTAGGTCCCGTTTGCGGCAGTTCCCGATGTGAGTTCGAGCTGGGCAGGAACTACCTCGCCGCCAGCGTGCAGAATCACCCGCGCGATGCCAGGCTCGTTGCCGTCCTCGTCGAAGTAATGCACCGAGAACGTGAACGTGTCCTGCACGGTGCCGCATTGCGGCCAGAAACTGGCATCACTAAGCGACGGGGGGTTATTTGACTGGCCAACGAAAGGCCCTGAGAAACTGCCCGTCTCGGGGAGCCTGACCTGTGCGCCCTTGCTATCTACGAAGACGAAGTAGTATTCGTATGTGTTCGTGCTCAGCGAAGTTTCTAGTGTGTATTCCCCGTTCGAGGGCGACTCGCCAGTTACGAGCTCCATCGTCTCGGAGCTCGACCAGCCCGAGGCCTGTATGTGAACCTCAGCCTCGGAGGGAGCACCCCCGGCTGCATCGTAGTAGTGCGCGGAGAAAGTGAATGTCCCGTTCCCGCTGGAGATGACCGGATCGACCCCGCCGGTGTCCAGAAGCGTCTCGTTCCCTTGTCCCGCGAGATTCGGCCCATAGAAATACCCCTCCTGGGGGAGGCGCACCGAATCGCCGCCCTTCGTCACGAAGCGGAAATAATACCACTGCGTCTGAGCTGTAAGCCTGGTCTTGAACGTGTAGTCCCCGTCGAAGAGCATCCCGTTGCCAAGCGTCATCTCTGCCGAATGCGTCAACTCCGTCTTGTAGTAAAGCGTGGAGACGGAAGGCTCGTCCCCAGCCGCGCTAAAGTAGTAAACCCGAAACTCAAAATCCGTGCTCGTTGAGCCCAGCGACGGCGAAACGCCACCGTAGGAGAGAATGCTCGGCGAACTCTCGCCCGTTACAACCGGGCCAATGAAATATCCGACCGGCGGCAGCTTCACACTTGCGCCTCGTTCATCGACGAAGTCGAAGTAGTAGCTGTATGTGCCCGCCGGAAGCGAGGCGCAATATGAGAAGGTCCCGTCGTCCGCGGTGCCATCTTGAAGGACCATGTCCCAGGAGTATTCGCTCGTGGAGCTCTTGACGACAACTTTCGCCGTCGATGCTGCGTCCTCATCGAGGTCCCAGTAATAGACCGAGAACCAGAATGTCGTCTCGGCATCGCCCGTCGGGGGGCTGAGCATGGGAGAGGCGAGCATGGGGGCGGTGTTGTGCCTCTGAACTTCGGGCCCAGAATAGTAGCCCGTCTCAGGCAGCCTACACGAGGCGCCGAAGGCATCCTCAAAATCGAAGTAGTAATAGTAGCTGCCCTGCCCGAGGCTGGTTGCCGCCTGATACGTGCCGTTGTATGAATACGTTGAGAGCACCTGCATTGGGAGCGTGGCCACCCTCGTCTCGCTCTCATCCACAATCACCGCATCAGCGCGATCGGGACGGTCGTAGTCCTCGTCCACGTAATCCACATAGAAGCTGAAAACATCATCGGTGTCTCCGATCGGCGGGTTCACCGAGCCATTCTTGAGAGTGGGTGCTGTGTTGCCGGCAGTTGTGAAGGAAAAGCCGTAGTCGGGCATCTGGTTGCCCTCGACGTCGGCAGCGCGAACCGTGACGTGGACCTCAGAATCAGGCGGATAGCCCACCGCTGGCGCAAACTGCACCGTCGCGCCCTCGCTCGAGGTTGTTACAGCGAAACTCACGCTATCGCCATTGACGAGCAACTCGACCGCCCCAATATCCATGTCCTCGTCGTAGTCATAGAGCAAGACCGTTATCTGGGCGACCCTTGCGACGTCTGTATCCCCGTCCTCGGGCGTCGTCTCGACGACAAACGGAGCAGAATGCAAAAGAGACAGGTAGGCAACGACATATCCGTCCTGGTTGGCAACGACCATGTCCGTTGACCCGTTCCCATCCAGATCTGTGCACAGCATCGAGGTTGTGTCCTCTGCATCGTCAGAAACCCACGAGGCAGAGGTCTCGATCACGCCATTTGAGTTCGAATAGATAGCGTTAGCCTGGGACCTGAACGTCGCCACGGCCACGTCCGGAAAGCCGTCATCCGCAAAATCGCACCATCTTATCGACCGCGTTGCGCCAGCATCGCTCGATGTCCAAACCGGCCCATCACCGAAGTCGCCCTCGTTGTTGGCGAACACCTGGTCAGCTCCGTCAAGATTGCCAACCAACAGGTCGAGGTCGCCATCAGCATCATAATCCCCGAGGTCGAGGGAGTACGTGGCCTGCCAATCGGGCGACGTCCAGACGGGGTCGTCCTCAGGAAGCCCCGCTGCGATGCGATAGATGCGGTTGACGCCGACGTTCCCAACCGCAAGGAACGGCACGCCATCGCCGTTGATCTCACCAATTGCCGCCGCACGCGTCTCGATGCGACTCGGCGAGACCCAGAACGGCGCAGCGTCGAGGCCAGCGCCCAGATTCTTGTATATGACGTTCTCGCCCGAGCCCCCCGCGAAAATGTCGATGTTGCCATCGTGATCGAAATCGTAGGCGAGCACAGCGTTCGTCCACCGTGCGTCGAAAGAGCTCCAACCGGCCGCCTGTGACAGACCGCCCACCGAGTTGACGTTCAGCCGGTTGCTCTGCCCAATGCTGTTGCCGGAAAAAAGGTCCGGCAGGCCATCGCCTGTAACATCCGCGAGCGCCAGCGAGAGCGTGTAGTCCGCCTCAGCCGACTCCCACTCAGAATATCCAGAGAAATCCCCGAACTTGTTGAGATAGACGACATTCGGCGAGTTGTAGCAGGCAACGGCGATGTCGAGACTCCCGTCCCCATCAAGGTCGGTTATCTTGAGGTCCTGGGCCGCAAGCGCATCCGGTGTGAGAAGGAGCGGTTCAGTTGAGAGCGGCGTGCTTGCTGCTTGAAGGATTGGCGCCGAGAGGGCGAACGCCGCAAACGCTGTGAGCATCGCTGCGATTAGTAAGCTTGGCTTATACTTCATTAGTCTAAGGCTCCGTGTCATTTTGGAAGGATGAATTATGAAGGATGAAGGATGAATCATCGATCGTCGTTAGGGTCAACGCCGTGTCTTCATAGTTCTAGCGGGCCAGAAGCTGCATCGCCGTCAGATGAGGCCATATTCCCTCAACACCGCAAGTAGCCGTTCCTTGTTGTCAGGCTCCATCTCGACCAGCGGCAGCCGAAGCTCGCCAGAGCACATACCCATAGCGGCCAGGGCGGTCTTGACGGGAGCCGGGTTGGTCTCGATGAAGCAGGCGTTGATGACGTCAGAAATCTCCACCTGAATGCTGGCCGCCTCGGCCACCTTCCCCTCGAAGAAAAGCCTGCACATATCCGCCATCTCCTTCGCGAGGATGTTCGCAGACGCCGAGATGACCCCGCTGCCTCCGATCGAGAGGATCGGCACGACCATCAGGTCCTCGCCCGAGAGAATCGTCAGCCTGTCTTTGCAGAGGCGCCTTATCTCGAGCACCTGCTTCATGTCGCCGCTCGATTCCTTGACGCCGATGATGTTTGGCACGTCGCAGAGTCTCTCAAGCGTCGAGGGGAGTAGGTTCACAGCGGTTCTGCCGGGGATGTTGTAGATGATTATCGGCAGCCGTGTGCTCGAGGCTACCTTGGTGAAGTGAGCGATGTGCCCCGCCTGCGTTGGCTTGTTGTAGTAGCAGGAGATCGCAAGCAGTCCGTCGATTCCGATCTCCCCGCAGATGCGAGCGTTCTCGATTGCTGTGCGTGTGTCGTTCGAGCCGATGCCCGCTATTATCGGCAGCTTGCCCTGAAGCTCGCGCTTCACGAACGAGAGAATCTGCCGATATTCATCCCTCGTAATTGTGGCCGATTCGCCCGTTGTGCCGCACAGAAGCACGCCGCTCGTGCCCGACTGCAAGTGATACTCCAGCAGCCTCTCGTAATCCTCAAAAGATACCTTCCCATCCTTGAAAGGCGTTACCAGCGCAACAAACGACCCCTTGAACATGCCCCTGAGTCTCCCTATTACATCTCACAAAAACGTTCGGCGAAAGCTCTGTAGTACAACACCGATGTAGCCCCCATCGTTTCGATTATCCTACGAGTTCTCTCAGGATTTGGCAATGCAATTGAACTGGGAGCTTCTATTCTTCAGGAGTTTCCCCAAAATGGGTAGCTGATTTGTTGGGTTGTTGGCTGTGGGGCCTGGTTTTGCTCAAGAAGAAACTCGTGCTTCGTAGCCTTCGCGGAGTAGCAGTGGAATTAGGATTGACGTGATGCCGCGTTCTGGTTCCCCGAAGGGGGGGCACATTTTGGATTGCGGATTGCGGATTGAAAGCTCCGCTTCCGTTCTGGTTTCGCTAATCCTCGTGGTTCTTCGTGTCCTTGGTGGATTCCCTGTTCTAACTGACGACGAGATCGACCGGCTGGTCTTTTGAGCTCTACGGCCTGACGGAGGCGGAGATTAAGATTGTTGAGGGGAAAGCCTGAGTTTGGAGTGCGGCGGCTTGACGCCGCTTTCATTTGCGGTGGCTTGACACCGCCCCTTAAAGGACAGCTCTTTTTGCCTCGACAAAAGCAATGCGGATGATAGGAAGCAATTGATCATGGCCAAAGTCGCATCAAGCCGCGACGAGCCAAAGCGGTGTCAAGCCACCGCACTTCAAAGGGACTTGCACCTACGGTTCTGGCACGGACAGCGCACGGCAGATTCTCCTCGCGAGTTTGTCGGGAATCTCTGTATGACGCGGCACCGCCTCTATATGACCAGTTTGAGGGTCACACCACAGGGAATGCGATCTGCCCTCTCGTTTGAGATAGCAGCCGTTACGCCGGAGATCTCTGAGTAAGATACTGCGCTTCATTATACACTGACAATAGCCCGCTCAGCATTTTCTGGAACACCGCGAAACGCGTCTTCTCGCCGGTCCTCGAGGATGAGAGCGATTGCCTCGGACAAGTTCTTGAGACACTCATCCTTCGTGCGCCCTTGTCCATTAGCGCCCGAGACCTCTGGGCAATAGGCTATGAACCAGCCTTCATCCTGCTCAATAATTGCCGTAAATTCATTGTGCATTATAGTCTCCTCCCAACCAGCATCTCGCAGCGAAATCCCACATTGACTCAGACATAACCGCCCTACGTCAAGATTCACACAATACGCTACGCTCTAAGACACAGTATATCGCCGACTGCTGCGCACGCAATAGTCCGAATTCAGCGGGTTCAAGGTTGCGTTCTGGCAAAAACAGCCTCAATGTGCGCTCCTTCCAAGCGGCAGATTGAGGCGACAGACGGTCAGATTGCGGACTGCGGACTGCGGATTGCGGATTGAACGTTGCGGCCGCGTCGCTATATCCCCGCTTCTTCGTGGTTCTTCGTGTGCTTCGTGGTTCGCCTCCTTTCTTGGTGGTTCTTCGCGTCCTTGGTGGATTGCCACTTCCGACGGACGGCGACATCGACCGGCTGGCCTTTTAAGCTCTACGACCTGACGGAGGCGGAGATTAGGATTGTTGAGGAAAGCTCCGGGTAGTAGGTTAAAGCAACTTTGGATAGCATCCGTCAGCTCCCCAACGTTTTCTGAACTACCGAAGAACAGCTGTTGTGCTAGGAAAGACCAAACCACATTTTGAGATGACATAGATACAGGAATCGATGGATACTCCCACCCAGGCGCTCCTTGGGGCCGCACTGGTGCAGTCGTTTCTTGGCAAGAGGCTCGGCACAAAGGCGCTGGTCGTCGGCCTCATCGCGGGAGCGCTGCCGGATGTCGATGTTTTCATTAGGTCCTCGAAGGACTCGCTCTTAGCATTGACGATGCACCGGCACTTCACGCATTCCCTCGCGTTCGTTCCCATTGGTGCCCTCATTGCGGCTGGAATCTGCCACTTGCTTTACAGGAGAAGGGAGAACTTCAAGTTAATCTATCTTGCAAGCTTTCTGGGATACATCACGCACGGGCCCCTCGACCTCTGCACGAGCTACGGGACGGTCATCCTCTGGCCATTTAATAGTTCGAGATATGCGCTGGACTGCATCTCGATCGTTGATCTGGTGGTCTCTGTCCCGCTCCTGATTGGCTGCATTCTGTCCGCCAAAAGGCGAAGCAATGCGCCCGCCATAGTCGCAATGCTGTTCGTGATCAGCTATATAACGTTCGGCTTCACGCAGAATCACCAAGCCCTCGCTGTTCAACGAGAGCTGGCCCAAAGTCGCGGACATTCCGTCCAACATGGACGGGCCACACCCACGCTCGCCAACCTGTTCGTCTTCAGGTCTATTTATCGGGCTGGAGGCCAGATATATGCGGACAAGGTCGTGGTTGCTCCCTTCAGGAAGGCCAGTGTTGAGGAGGGCGACGAGGTCGAGGTCTTCGCGGAGGACGGTCTGATTAACAGGCCCATGACACAACAAGCCGTCCTGAGGGACTTCAGGAGGTTCTCTAGATTCGCCGACGGCTTTACGGCAAAGGTCTCGGACCGCCCGGATGTGGTCGGTGACATGCGCTACTCCTTACGAGCGAAGACCTTTCAACCACTCTGGGGGATCATCATTGACGCAGACGACGCGCAGCACCCGGTCAGAAGGGTCTCATTGACCAGGGACCACGACTTCTTCGATTGGTGGGACTGAGGGTTAGTCCTTACTCGTGAAGAATCCGTCCGCCCAGCTTGCTCACTCGGGCTGGTCCCCTCGGTCTCCGTTGGAAGCCGCCTCGGCAGACAGACTCTCGTCCTTGCACAACTCAAAAAGGTATTCTCGGGCGGCGTCTTTTTCGTTCGCTATCTGGCCGGTTAGCACTGCATCGAGGAGTCTGGCCTTGTATTTGCCGACGAGTGGGCCAGGCTCGATGCCCAGAAGCGCACATATCTCATGGCCATTCAACGGGGCTTCAATCTTGGCGACCTGCTCCCTCTCGTCGATCGTCTCGATCCGCCTGCGCAGCTCGCGAGCGGAGTCCAGCAATTGCTGCGATCGTGTGAGCGCCCCGATGTCCGCCTCATAAAGGTCGAGCTGCTTTTGCAGCGACTGGCCGAGGCGCTTGATAAGCCTTCGGATTGCGGCGTCCGTCCACTCTCCGGAGTAGTTGATCATGTGGTTTCTCACCAGCGAGGCGACCTCATTGGTGAGTTTGTTTGGAAAGCGCAGTGCACGGAGCCTTTTCAACGCGATCTCGGCCCCGATGTGCTCGTGACCGTAGAACACGACGCGGCTGTCCTTAAACATCTGCGCCTGACGTTTGCCGGCATCGTGGAATACGGCAGCGAGCCTCGTTGCGAGGTCCTTCCGGTGCACGTTTGCCAGCACAGAAAACGTGTGGTGAAGAACGTCCTGGCTGTGGAAGCGCTTGTCCTGCATAATCCCGCCGAGCGCCTCGATCTCGGGCATGACGACCTGCAAGAGGTTCAGGTCGTGCAGCATCTCAAAGCCATCTTTGGGCCTGTCGGAGAGAATCATGAGCTCCAGTTCCCTTCCGATGCGCTCCACCGCCGCCTCATTGATGAGGGACGGATTATGGGCAATGCACTCTCGCACCGAATTATGGACCTCCAAAGCGAGCGAGCAAGAAAGCCGGACCGCCCGGAGCATCCTGATGGGGTCATCGGCGAGGGTAATGTGAGGTTCAAGAGGGCAGCGCAGGACACGCCTCTTGATGTCGTCGATGCCTCGCCCAGTCAGGTCATACAATCGTCCGTAATTACCCCCATTTAGGCCGACAAGCAACGTGTTGGCGGTGAAATCCCTCCGCATGATGTCGCTCTCATCGCCAATGACGAAGCTGTCGGAGACGCGAAGTGGAGCACCAACTATCTCGACCTGCATTGAATCGCTCTCGGGACCAACCACGAAGTGAAGCGTGCCAAAGCGGTCGAAGCAGACCGGATGAGTGCCGTGTAGGTGGTCTGAGGCGATGTTCGCGAACTCGTCGGCCGAGATGCCGGCTCGGTTGGCGGTGTCGATGAGCAGATCGAGGTCAAGGACAGGTCTTCCGAGGATAGTGTCTCTCACCGTGCCCCCGACCACAAAGCATGGCACGTTTTGTGCATCGGCAACCTGGGAGACGCTTTGAAGGATTGAGGCTATCTTTGGCTCGAGGCGCAAGTGAGCCCGTTGCATTGGCGGCATCTAACGTTCAAGAGACGTTGAAACCACGGATGCGCACGGACCTTTAACAACAGCCTCTCGCACCCGCAGACCGGTATCAGCGTTCATTAGTCTTCATTGGCGGCTGCCATTCGGAACGCATCCACGAGCGGCTCGATGTCATCCTCAAGCAAGGTTCTGGGGTCTATTAGAACCTTTTGCTCGGCTATCCTGGTTATGATAGGCACCTCGGCCAAGCGAAGCGCCCTCTCGATCGCATCAGCGGACATCTTTGAGCTTGAAACCGACACGAGGACGGTCGGCAGCTCGAGAAGAGGCAGCGAGCCGCCGCCCGATTTTGAGCAGCCTGGCTCGATCCCAACCTCGAAGTCGGCGCCCAGCGCGGGCCGAAGGCGCGCTCGAATCTCCTCCGCCCTAACGCTCAGCCCATTGACCGAGGCCGTCAGCATCGAGAGCGTGGGGATGAACTCGGCGAAATGTGTCGGCCACCTCACGTAGAGCCTGAGCGTTGCGTCCAGCGCAGCAAGCGAGAGCTTGTCTATCCGAAGCGCCCTGGCCAGCTGATTGGCCGCGATCCTCCTGACGTAATCGCTCTTGCCAACGATGACGCCGGCCTGTGACGCACCCAGCAGCTTGTCCGCGCTGAAGGTTACGACGTCCGCCCCTGCCGCCACCACGTCCCGTGCAACTGGTTCGTCTAGCCTAAGGCCATCAGGCATGGCAAGCGACTCTTCGGAAGCGAGAAGTCCGCTGCCTAAATCGACCATCAACGGGAGTTTGTATCTCTTGCTCAACACGGACAGGTCCTGTGCGGAGACGTCCTCCGTAAAGCCGACGATTCGGTAGTTGCTCGTGTGAACTTTCAGGATGAGCGCCGTGTCGTCCGTTATCGCATGCTCATAGTCCAAAAGCTTCGTCTTGTTCGTTGAGCCAACCTCGCGAAGGACGGCGCCGGAAGCTGCCATGACGTCCGGCATCCTGAAGCTCCCGCCAATCTCGACGAGCTCGCCTCGTGAGACGATGACCTCCTTGCCAGCCGCGAGCGTGTTGAGGCAGAGTAGAACTGCGGCGGCGTTGTTATTGACGACGAGGGCGTCCTCGGCCCCGGATAGAGCTACCAGCGGCTCGACCACATGCTCCCAGCGCTTGGAGCGCATCCCCTTGTCAACGTCGTATTCCAGCGTGCTGTAGCCCGACGCAGCCATTACCACGGCCTCTATGGCCTCCTTCGGGAGAACCGACCGGCCGAGGTTGGTGTGGAGGATAACGCCAGTAGCGTTCACGACGCGCCTCATGCTGCACGAGACCGTCGCGTGAACCTTCTTGGTTACATCATCGAGCAAGGCCTTGAGATCGAGCCGCAGTTTGCCCTGTGTTTCAACGAAACAGCGCGGATTTTCTTGTTCGGAGAGAATCGAGCCGCGCAGCGCCTCCAGCACTTCGCCCGCACAGCGCGAGACGACGGACCTCTCCACATCGGGGGAGATGTTCTGTAGCTCCGGCCGATTCAGTAGCTTCTCGACCGAAGGCAGCTGCCTCAAGAGCTCAGCCCTAGTAGCCATACTCAGATTCCTTTAAGCAGTTCACAGAGCGCTCGTTCTGATCGAGCCCATTGGCGAATCTTGACTCATCTGCGCGATGCATGAAGCGCCACAAAACGTGCTATGGAGCGATCGTAGGTCTTCTCGACATCGTTGGGGAAATAGCACGCAGGCAGCTCGCCCAGCCGCCGATGGTAGGCGATGCACTCGCAGCACACACCCTTCTTGTCGCACGAATACGTGCAGTTACAGAACTTCAGATTCTGCCTCTGTTTGCACTCCATCTTGGACATCATCCTATCGTCGTTACGCTCTTATAGTATCAATCAATCAGGACTATACCACCACGAAGCAAAGAGCAAAATCCGAGGCGGGGTGTTTGAAGGGCGCCAGCGTAGGACGGGCTTTCCAGCCTGCCTTGTAGGTCGCAGATTCGTGTAGGGGTGCCGCTTGCTGCACCCTGCTTATGATCTGCCAAACAGACATAGGGCGGAGCAAGCGCCGCGCCTACGGCACGATTCCGGAAGGTCAGGGGCGAATACCCGGGTTCGCCCCTGCGCAACCCTCCGGCGTTTATATCGCAGCACGTTTATGTCAGGGGATCACTCCCCTCTCAACCCTATCTAACCTATCCTATTCCCAGGGGCACGAGCCGCTGCAATTCCAGTCAGCTTCCCTGTCGTTGATGCAGCACACGCCGTCGCGGACTTTGTCTGCTTCCCCTGCTGGGAACTTGCCGGCATTCGCAGCAACCTGATCCATGAAGTTCTGGAGCTGGGTGCAGCCGTCGCTGGTCTTGCCCTGATCGAAGTACCTCTGAGCAGTCCTCAGAATGCCGACGAGCGTTCTCTTAAGCGTCTTGTCCATCGTCAAGCCGTTGATGTATGTGCCAACGTCGTTCAGGTTGTCCTCGACGCTGTCGCCGTTGATGTCGCATTGAGCGCCCTCGCAGGCATCGCCAACTCCGTCGCCATCGGAGTCTTCCTGGCCCGGATTCGGAACCTCGCGGCAGTTGTCAACATCATCCATAATGCCGTCGCCGTCATAATCGTCGCAAACGTCGCCGTCGCCGTCGCCGTCCCAGTCCTCTTGGCCTGGGTTATAGTCGGTCGGGCAGTTGTCGCAGACGTCGCCGACGCCATCGTTATCTGCATCCTCTTGGCCTGGATTCGCAGTATTCGGGCAGTTGTCCTCCGCATTGGGGATGCCGTCGCCGTCGGAGTCGCCCTCGCCCCCCAGGCCCTCAACGTTCACCAGCGGCTCCGGGTTCTTGTCAGGATCGCCCGTGAAGCCTTTCTCACCGCTCTGCGAGGCGCCAGCGTCAATCAAGCCCTGGCGAACTGCCGCAACGTCAGCGGCAGTTGTGGGCTTGGCGTGAACCGAAATGTACAGAGCAGCGGCGCCCGCAACGTGAGGTGAGGCCATACTGGTCCCGCTTCCAATCGCGTAGTCGGTTCCTTTGAAGGTGGAAAGGATGTCAACGCCCGGGGCGGCTAGGTCGATTGCCGCGCCAGGAGAATCGACCGGATTGCCCCCAACGACACTTCGGCTGAAGTTGCTGAAAGTCGCGAACGTATCGTCGGCTCCGTAGCTTGTTCCGCCGCCCAGTCCACCAGGTTCCCCATCTGAATCAGCCAGAGCCGACACAGCCGCCACTTCAGGATAAGCCGCGGGAATAAAATCGTCTCGGGTTCCGAACCTGCCATCACGACCATAGACGTCTTTCTTGTCATTTCCAGCAGAGACGGCATAAAAGACCCCAGCAGCGACGCTGTTTTGAAGGGCCTGGCGTAGAGACTGAAGATTTCCGGTGCCACCCAGGCTCATGTTGGCAACGTCGATCTCGTCGGCATGGTCGGTCACATAGTCTATCCCGGCGATGACCCAGGAAAAGTATCCGGAGCCCGTGCTATCGAGCACTTTCACTGACCATAGCCTGGCGCCGGGGGCCACGCCAACCACGCCGATGCCATCGTCAATAGCGGCTGCGGTCCCTGCAACATGGGAGCCGTGGCCGTAGTCATCGTCGCCGCCCGGATTCGTACCACTTGTGTCTGTGAAGTTGACACCGGTATAATAATAGAGGTCCGGATGTGTGTTGCTGATGCCAGTATCTATGATGGCGATATCGACATCCACGCGATCATCTTTGCCATCAATGTTGGCCGCCGGACTCAAATCAGCGTCAATGCGATCGACGCCCGTGGGAAGTTCCCCTATGGCATAGGCAATCCTATCAGGTTCAACGAAACTCACCCGGGGATCGGATTCCACGGCCCACAGTCTTTGAGCGGGAATGTGTGCAGAGAATCCCTTCAGGGCCATGTGGTAAACATGGCCGAGAGCTAACCCATGCCGAGCTGATAACTCAAAAGCCACATCTGCCGGGCTGTCCACGTCATCATTCAAGACAACGATAAACCGACCCGGAATTACTTCGCCTGACCGCCCCGGGGTTTGGGCTGATGAATCAGCCGCAATCACAAAGGCTAGCGTCAAGACCAGAAACGAAATCATGCTAATCCTTCTCATCGGAATCTTCCTCCTTGAGGAAATAAGTCTGTTTGGACTAAAAGAACAAACGCGTCCTGTGCATTTGTTGCAGTGGCGACGAAACGACTCGCCGCCTCGTCAGACTATTCCATACGTGGCGCTTACGACTTCTCTCGCTCTCACCTCAAGGCATCACCCCTTTCGAGTCTCTTGGTTCCAATGACTGCCTCAACATTTCGTCCACAATCTTCTGCTGGAAGCAAGTTGGCGGGGTTTGTGAGCCTGCGTTCTTTGGCCCTACGCGCGCAGCTCAGACCGCCAACAGACTCCGTCTCAAGCGAAGCATACCCACAGGTACAATCAATGTCAACAGTTTTCTCGTTGGACTCGGGATCTGCCTCACAAATCAGTTGTGCATGTAAACTTCTACAAAATAGGAATCGTTGAGCCGTTTCATAGAGTTTCGGCGTCGGCCAGCGGCTCTGGATTCCCGTCAGTGTCACCCGCGAAGTCTTTGTCGCCGCGCTGCGAGGCGCCAGCGTCAATCAAAGCCTGGCGAAGTTCCGCAACGCCATCCGCAATTGCGGACGGAACCTGCCGGGAAACACAACTCGTTATGAATACCGGGCAGGTTGTCAGGGCCGAATCCGTCAGCGCCTCACTTGACTAGGTGTCTGAGCATCTCTTGCACTTCGGGCAGGCCGCCCTGAAATACCAGGTAGCCGTCATGAGGCTCACGCTCTGTTATCTCATCCATTACGGGCGTCAGCATCATCTTAACGACTTTCTCATGCTCGAGCGTGTGGCCCAAGACCCAGCAGAGCTTCATGTAGGCGACTTCGGGGAGCATGTTCGCGGCTGGAACGATGCCACGCTGCATCAGCTCGCGTCCGGTCTCATAGACGAACATCTGAACGTAGCCCCAAAGCGTCTGCACCGTCATAAAGACGTGGACGCCCTTGTCGCACGCCCGCTTGATGGGCTCGTAAAGCGGTTTATTCACGTGGCCGAGGCCTGTCCCTGCGATTACGATCCCTTTATACCCGTTATCGACCAGCGCCTCGATTATGTCCGGCTTCATGTTCGGGTAATAATAGACAATGGAGACCTTCTCCTCGAAGGCCGTATCAATGATCACATTCCTGTCGCTCCGCCGGCGGTTGACGTCCTCTCTCAGAACAACGTACTCCGTCGGCGAGACGCGTCCCACGGGTGTGTCAGCGATCGTCCTGAAGGTGCTGCGATAGCTGGAGTGCATCTTGCGGACGCGTGTCCCGCGATGCAGCAGGCAGTATTCATCGCTCGTCGGCCCGAACATGCAGACCAGAACCTCCGCTATCTCACCGAACGCCGCAGACCTCGTCGCATTGATGAGGTTGAGCGCCGCATCGCTCGAAGGTCGATCGCTCGAGCGCTGGGAGCCAACCAGGACCACAGGCACCGGCGGTTTCTGGACCATGAAGCTCAGAATGGCGCTCGTGTGGTGCATCGTGTCCGTGCCGTGGCCGATGACGATGCCATCGACGCCCTTTCGTATCTCACGTCCTATCCCGTCTGCGAGAGTGGTCCACTGAAGCGGCGACATATCCTCGCTGAAGATGCCGAAGAGCTTGATCGTCTTCAGATTGCAGATGTCGGCAAGCTCCGGCACAGCCCCGTAAAGCTCGCCCGGCGAAAACGCCGGAATCACAGCACCAGTCCTGTAATCGAGGCGCGATGCGATCGTGCCACCGGTCCCCAGTAGCGTAACGTTCGGCTTGCTGGGGTCCTTCGGGAACTCCTTCTCCGGTATCTTGTAGTGCGCCTCCTTGTAGCCAACCTCCTTGATCTCGGTGATAGTGTTCACGCTTATGCCGATGTTGTATCCAGTGCGGAGCTTCAGGACCATGTGCTGGTCGTCCGCAGTCTCCGACCTCGGCAGGATTAACCCGACGTAATGGCCTTTCGTTGTTGAGACCTCAACGTCGGCCCAGACCCTCGCGCCGAGACCTGTCAAAACATCTTTGGCTCGGCCGCGGTAGCCCTTGAGCTTGTTATCCGAAGCGACTGTCATGCTTCAACCTCGTTTGATCCCATTGAATCCAAAAGCGTCACTATTGGCGAGTATTGTTTCAAGGTTAAGCGCTGTCCGCAAGAGGATGTGTAGCCACAAGAGAATCCGGTGGGGTCCAATACTGAAGCGGCATAGGCCGAGAGCTTTATTGAGGCTTCGGCAGGCTCTCCCGCTCGGTCTTGAACCTGGCTAGAGCTTTCTTTGCTTTCTTGTGCCCAAGGCGGGAGGCTCTCTCATACCATTCCCGCGCTTTGTCCTGGTCCCGCTCAGCTCCGTTGCCGTTCTCATAGGCTTTGCCGAGATAATACATCCCGTCCTTGTCACCCGCCTCGGCTGCTTTGCTAAGCCACTTCGCGGCCTCACTATAATCCTGCTCGACGCATTCCCCCTTGTAATACATGTATCCGAGGAAATATATCGAGTGGGACTGACCCGCCGCAGCAGCCTTGCGCCGCCAATACAGCGACTTCTCGCAGTCCTGCCGGACACGCCGGCCGCGGAAGTAACTTCAGGCCGCCGATGCCATGGCGTATGCATGGCCTACCGCCGCTGCTTTGAGACACCACGCGAAAGACCTATCGAAATCCTTCTGGACACCGAACCATCCTCCGCCGTAAACGTTCGCTAGAACGTTCATGCTCTCCGCATGCCCAGCCTCAGCGGCCTTGACCAACCACATGAGGCCCTTCTTCTTATCCGTTTTGACGCCGAGGCTGCGACAGTAGGCTATCCCCAGCAAGTATGCCGCCTCGATGTCGCCCTGTCCAGCAAGCGAACGAACCTGGTCAATGACCTCCTCTGCCATCTTCCGGGCTGATTTGGCGTCCCGTTTGAAGCCACATTGGCCAGCCCGACTCAAACTCGCGACCCACATCTGCGCCAGAGGATCGCCTGTCTCGGACGCTTTCAGGAAAAAAGACTTGGCCACGGCATGGTCCTCACAGCCAGATGTGCCCGTATAGAGGCCGATGGCCTTCTGAAGGATTGTGCGGGCGTTTTCAAGGCTAGACTCGGGCGCGGCACAGCTGAGCGTCAGCAACGACACAAGGAGCGCTGGGATGAGCCAATCTAACCTTCGCGCTCTCATTTCACCAGTCTTCTCCTGTAAAGCTAGCTTGCAGGGGCAGCGCCTCGACTTCAGATGCTACGATACCGAAGCAGGCGGCCCTAAGCAAGGTCTGATTGGGTTCATGTTGGAACCGAATCGCAGCTGTTGTATCCTCGTTCCGGTGAAGCGAGGCGCGAGGCAGTTTTCTTGCCCCTTCACAGAAAGAAAGGACGACATGTTTTTGGGCTACGATTTCAAGGAACCTGTCGCGTGGGCCCGCGAGCGAATGTCCTCGAAAAAGCGGTATCGGCAAGAGGTCGCCACCACCGTTATCGTCGGCGTCGCGACGCTGGCGGTTCTGGCCGTTGCTCTGTCGATTATGGGCCTCGCCCCTGGGAGGGTGATGCTCACCGTCGGAATCGCTTTCTTGGTGGTCGATTGCATCATCCTGCGCGGAGTCGTCTATGCGATGGCGCTCAGGCGCCTCGTTCTTGATTCCGAAACGAGCGGCGTGGACGCAGGGCGCACAGCAGGCGAAATGGGTGAGGCGGGAGATGATGGTGCGTGATTGAGCCGGGCATCGCTTCCTCGACTAGACCGCTCGTGCAGGTTTATATCGGCTTCTGGGGCGCGGGGACGGTTCTTTTGCTCATTAGCCTCGAGCGAGCATTCAGCCGAAGGCGGCTATTCTTTTGGCTGGGAATCTTGTGCCTTGCAGTCGGCGCGTCGCTTGGCCTGCTCACAGACTGGGCCAACAGGCTTCGTGCGGCGATGTCTATTGCGGCTCTCGTCCTATGTATAGCTTGCATTGCTATAAAGCTGTTGAGGGACAAGGTGCGCTCCAGGAGGCACGTTCGCCTACTGAAGGACGCGATTGAGCACATGGGAGCGGAGAGGACTGATGAGGACTGACCGTCGGCGCTTGGCCATTCAATCGCTTCAAACGCGGCGTTAGCATCTAAATGATCAAGTCATTCAATTCCGGATTGCCGGGGACGGCCTGATCTGGCAGGAGGATTATTACGATGAAGTTCTGGTCAAAGCTCGCAACCTGGAAAAAGGTGCTCCTTGTTCTCGCTCTTTTGCTAGTCCTCCTGACCACCGTTCTGGTTAGCCTGGCTGCGAGGTGGTGGCTCCATTTCGGCTTTGGTCAGGGCAAGCAGATATGTATTCCCCAGGGAACGCAGACGATTCTCTTCACTACGTTGGCCTCGATCCGCGCAATTCGAACGGGAGCAGACGGGGGGCTTGAGGAGGTCTCGGTGAGGATGGCCGGGAGAAAGAGGCTGGTCTCTCCCCTTCTTCCGAGTTCCTGCATTCCGGGTACCGACAATTCGATTCCCCTGCTAGACTGGGAGAAGAGGCCAGCGCTTTCCAAGCGTCTCACAGAATTCCCTTGCCCGGACTGGTCATACCTCTGGCAGCTTCATCTCAACTCGCTTGAGACTCACCTTGTCATGAGGACCGAGGGGGTCATTGACGCTCTCCACGCGTTCAACTGTCTGGATGGTCGCTTCATGGCATACAATTGGGATTTCGCGGGCGGGGGCTGGGGGGTAAAGGTCCCGACGATCTTCTCCTTGACAGAAGCTACCTTCAGCACGATACAAGACCCAACAAAGCTCGATCGGGGACTCATTCTTCTTGGCGAGCAGGATTACGTTGGCATTGGCTACGATGCTCAATCCGGGCGCTCCGACGAGATGTATTCTGAAAGGCCAGGTTACCTTTCACGCCGCGGCGAGAAGGTCGCCGACAACGTATATGACATCTTGGGCGTTACTCCTGACCTCGAGCGAGTCTTCTTCGTCAAGCACGAGTCTCAGGCAAGTGGCGCAACGGTTTCTGCGCTATGGACATACCTCCCTAATGAGGGAACTACGCAGAGACTCATGGAATGGAAGGGCGACCGCCTTCGCGTCACAGGCAACTCCAAGAGATTCGGCTTTCTTGAAACCGAGAAGGCAGACCAGCGAGATCAATGCGTTATTGTCGGGGCTCACATACTCGACGTGAATGGACAGGCAATCCAACATTTCCGCCTCGAAAAACCAATAAGACCAACCGGCCGGTTCTGGTCGTATGATTGGAGTCCGGACTGGGGAGTCATCGCGTATTTCGACGAATCAGATGTGGTCATTCAGTCGCTGGAGGGTGTAATCCTCGGCAGATTCAGGATATTCCGGTTGTCTGATGTTATGGACTATTACAGGTCCAAGAGAAAGGAGAACTGACGTTGCTCTTGAGTTCCGGAAAGAAACGAGGGCAATGACCGGTGCAGGCGCCGGACGGCGCGTTCTATCCAAAACGGACGAGACCTGAGCTCCGCGCCAAGCGTTAGCCGGTCTACTCCACGATGTCTAGGACGGCGCCGAGCATTTCGGTGCTCTCCTTGGATGCTCTTGACCTTTGCCTGGGCCCCTCGTTGGGACAGCATCTGATCCACCATTTCGCTGGCGATGTCAACGTTCGACATCTCCAACCCGAAGGTCGAATCCCGGGCACCGCGACAACAAGGTCCCAAAGCAGTCAAATAAGAGCTTGGTTTGGCGTAACCACCCGAAAGCAACCACTAGAATCCAATGCGCCAGCGCCTATTGAATTACCTCTGAAGCCAGAACGCCAATACAATCGTGCCCACCGATTCAACCGTGTTGAAACACGGCCAAGATAACGTAAGTCATAGCTCCTTCAATCCAGGGTCAGACCCCACATTCGGCTTTCAATTGACTTTGCTGTGCTATGACGCTTATGTTTAGCCTTCCTTTGCGACCTTCGACAAAGTAATTTTGCGATCTGATGTACAAAGACAGAACCATATCCGTAGTTATTCCGTGCCTCAATGAGCAGGAGGGAATCGGGGGCGTTCTCGAGGCCGTTCCCGATTTCGTGGACGAGGTGGTTGTTGTTGACAACGGCTCGGAGGACGAGTCGGTTGCGATAGCGAGGTCCTTCGGGGCAAGAGTGATGGTCGAGCCAAATCGGGGCTACGGTCGAGCGTATCGCACAGGCCTAAGGAGCGCAACGTGCGAGATAATCGCAACAACGGACGCGGACGGGACCTATCCGATACATCTCTTGGCGAAGCTCCTGGACGAATTCGAGGCCCGTGGCTTGGATTTTGCGAGCGCATCTCGCTTCCCGCTCCAGCGCAGGGATGCCATGAGTCTCAGGAACGCAATAGGCAACAGAATCTTCACAGTCTGTGCCCGGCTCTTGTTTTCTGCCAAGTTCAATGACATCCTTTCAGGGATGTGGGTCTTCAAGCGCGAATTGCTTTCTCGCATGCAGCTTCGAAGCGATGGCTGGTCGTTCTCCCAGGACATCAAGCTGGAGGCATTGGCCATCAGCGGCGAGAGATGCGGCGAGATAGCGATACCCTACGAGGTCAGGATGGGACAGGTCAAACTGCCGGCCTGGAGTGCGGGCGTCTCCGCCCTTGTCCAGCTTTTCCTGAGACGCCTTCGTCCGCCGGGGCGCCGAGGCTGACCAGAGGCAGGTAACAGTAGTGTTCCATTTGACAGAATGAGCCAGCATGCCATGAGAAGGTTGTTCGCCAAGCCCGAAAACGTAGCGCGACTTCTTCGCCATGCCACGGAGAAGGGCCTACCGCTCAACATCCAGATCGAGGCGTTCACGCTCAGGTTTCACTCCCGGTTTGCCTCAAAGACCAACCTTGAGACTCACCATCTTGTCCTCGAATCCTTGTCTCCCGAATACGGCAACGAGCTCTTGAGCTCCAACCGGTTCCTTTCGGTCCAGTTCAGCACCGGCAATTTCGCGGTCAGATTCTCGGCGCCGTTTGAGAAAGGCTGGAAGGAAGAGGGCAGTTGGCTCTGGCAAATAGTGTTCCCCTCAAGTGCGGAGCTTATGCGGCAGAGGAGGCATATCCGCGTCGAGCCGCCTGCTGGCAAGCCCGTCGGGGTGTATGGGGTTGTGGAAGACGAGGCCTTTCTGGGGGCCGTGGTCGATATCTCCGTTGGCGGAGCGCTGTTCACATCGAAGGTCCTCGCACCAACTCTCGAGGCTGGCAAGACGATAGCACACATGCAGCTGCGGTTGCCTAGCAGGACTATTCAGGTGGATGCGAGAGTCGTCAGGACCACAGCTCTCAACTGTGCAGTCGCCTTCACTGCTATCTCCGACGACGATCGTGCTGCTCTGCGGGAATACGTCGAAAGCAGAACGGCGGAGATACAGCGTGGATTCATGCCTTAGTATGTGCCACCGCTGTAACTCGCTAGCGAGGCTCTTGCGGCTTGCGCTGCTGCTCGGGGGAGTGGTTCAATGTAGGTTGAGGGACTTGGCCAGCAGAATCATCTCGCGCCTCACCGGCGGAGTGCCAACGGCACTCGTATAGATTCTTCGAACCTGGACGCAGCTGGTCGGCACGGTGGCTGCGCCAGCTCGCCTCCAACCCACTATGCCTCAAGCGGCGGAGAGCCTCCGCTCCCCTTCACAGATTGCAGAACTTTACATACACAACTCGTGAAGACCTCTTGGGCCGACCGGTCGAAGGCTCAGCCTCGCGGTCGCTGGCCCGTGTGCAGTCCATTTGCCGCTGGTGTCGATGTCAACCAGCCAATAGTTGTAACTGACGCCCGGCTCAACATCGCGGTCGATGAAGCTGTATGAGGCACCCGAGGCTGGTGCGCCCTCAGCGGCGATCAGGTCGCTAATCTGTTCGTAGTCAAATGTCCCCGCGACCGCCCGATAGACGACGAACCCGGCGTTGTCGATCTCGGCTCCGGTCTCCCAGTCGAGCACGACACTAGAGCCAGCCGGCCTGGCAGTGAAAGACACCAGATCGATGTAGGTGTCCCCGCTCCCCGAGTATCCCTTTGCTGGATAGTGGTAGCCCATGTCTATCGGCCCGGTGTAAGGGTCGCCGTCATCATTGCCATCCTCGCCATCCTCGCGACCGTCGGTGCATGTGGTGGTGCCCTCGAGGCCGTAGTCGGAGACGCTTCCGCTTCCGGCGTCCACGCAGGGGCTGTTGGCCGCCTGAGCGCCTGTGTGCGCCAAGTAGTACGGCGCATCGGATATCGGCACGAACAACGGATCCTTGCCGATGTTCCCGGTCCCTGTCCAGCCACCCTCAACATCGGAGTAGGTGACGGTGAGGTTGGTCGTGTCTCCGGCAATCTCGTCAGGGCTATCGCCCCAAAGGATGCAGTTCAAAAGCTCCGGCTCGCATTCGTAATCATTGCAGTACATCCCCCCGCCAGAAGACGCCACGTTGTCGGCAATCGTGCAGTTGGTCAGCGTCGGCGAACTGTAGTAGTAGCAGTGCATCCCGCCGCCACTGTATGTCGCGGAGTTACCCGTAATCTCGTTGTTGATCAGCGTCGGCGAACTGTAGTAGTAGCAGCGCATCCCGCCGCCACTGTATGTCGCGGAGTTACCCGCAATCTCGTTGTTGGTGATCATTGCCGAACTGTAGTAGTAGCAGAATATCCCGCCGCCGTTGTCCGCGGAGTTTGCCGTAATCTCGTTGTTGGTGATCGTCGCCGAATTGTCGTAGCAGTATATCCCGCCGCCATAGTTCGCGGAGTTACCCGTAATCTCGTTGTTGGTGATCGTCGGCGAACTGTCGTAGCAGTATATCCCGCCGCCGCCGTAGCCCGCGGAGTTTGCCGTAATCTCGTTGTTGGTGATCGTCGCCGAACTGTAGTAGCAGTATATCCCGCCGCCATAGTAGCCCGCGCTCCCATTCTGAATCGTGAAGCCATCAATCCTCACGCCGAACTTGGAGTCAATCATAACAACTGTGCCAGCAGCGCAGCCGTCAATGATACTCTCATAAGCCTCAGGGTCGCGTGTATCGGTGCCAGGGTCCCAACCACCTTCTAGCGTAATGTAGCTGTCGAGCACGATGTTCTCTTCGTAGGTCAATCCGGATGTTGAACCCGCGACCTTGACTAAGTCTGGACCCCCCGAGGAACCAGTATTGCAGGCGTCGATTCCCTCCTTAATGGTCTCGAAGGCGTTGGCCCAGCTGGAGCCGCCGCCCGAGCTTCCTACATTTCCATCAACATAATAGACGTTTGCCCCCATGGCGCCAGCTACCATGATCGTGAGCATCATGATGATGGTGGCGAGCGCCAATCTCATCTCTCGATAACAGTACATCTCTCTCCTTCTCCAAGAGAAATTGTTGCTTCGTCTTTACAGAACGACAAACACAAGAAAAATTCATCCCATCTCCAAGCACACCAGCCGATAGGCATCACCTCCCACATGTTTCCACACCTGTTGCATAATACGGGCGTCAAGCGCCCCAGAGTCACAACCACACACCTGATTCTTTCTCCATAGAACGTGCTCAAAAGTCATACAAAGGGAGGGAGATTGCAGGTAAATTACCCACTCAGAAAGGAAGATAGGAGATAGGCGAAACCCAGCATCCTAGCCTCGTTTCCGATTCCCTACTCGCACTTTCATTTCACGGTCTACCTTGTATAACTTATGCCTCAATCTGTGCGCTGTCAAGTGTTTTTGAAAGAAGGGACAAACTGGGAGGGGAAATTGCGGACTACGTATTAAGCAACTCAGAACTTGAGACCCGCCAACCGTCAACTGCCAACTGCCAACCGCCAACTGCCAATTGCCAACTGCCAACCGCCAACCGTCAACTGCCAACTGCCAACCGTCAACTGCCAACTGCCAACTGACTGCGCTGATACTCGACGAGGCGCTTGAGGCCTTGCTCGAAGGAGACTTTCGGCGTCCAGCCCATGACTTTTCTGGCCTTGTCGGCCGAGATGTATATTTTATAGACCTCGCCCTTTCTAGCGGGGGCGTAGATTGGCTTGCCGTCAAAGCCGGTCGCCTGCTTGATTATCCTGAATGTCTCGTTGACCGATGAGCCTCTTCCGGAGCCGATGTTGATGATCTGGTTGTCCGAGGCCGGATTGGTCATCGCAAGGACGTTCGCCTCGACTATGTCATCCACATAGACATAGTCGCGGAGCTGCTCTCCATCGCCAAAGATGGTTACTGTCTCGCCCCTCAGCATCTTGGCCGAGAAAATCGCCGTAACGCCCGCCTCGCCATAGGGATACTGCCTGGGGCCATAGACGTTCGGATAGCGAAGAACCGTGTATTTCAGCCCATCTGTCAGGTTGTAGAGAAAAAGGTAGTGCTCGACCGTGTGTTTCGATATGCCATACTGCGAGATGGGGTTGATTGGGTGCGCCTCATCCGTCGGGAGATACTGCGGTTCGCCATAGACGGCCCCGCCGGTCGAGATATAGACGAGTTTCTTGACGCCGTATTTGAGGCAGTTGAGGATGATGTTGATCGAGCCGCCAATGTTCACGTCCGCGTCAAATTGCGGCTCCGAGACGGACTTTATGACGGCCATCTGTGCGGCGTGGTGATCGACTATGTCCGGTCGCTCCTTCTCGAACACCTCCGAGATCGCGTGGTCACGGATGTCCATCTCGTAGAAGGTGGCCTTCGGATTGATGTTCTCCGCAAAGCCCGTCGAGAGATCATCAACGATAGCGACCGAGTGCCCTTCTGCAATCAACCTGTCCACAAGGTGCGACGCGATGAACCCCGCCCCACCGGTAACCAGTATTTTCATGTCGGCTCCTTTGATTGTGATCGTGGTTCAACGAGCGTTTGGCTCTATTGCGTGCCCTATTGTGGTAAGAATGCCCTTGTTTGCGATCATGTCAACAGAAAGACACTCCACCAGGGGGGAAACGCTATTCGTCGTCTTTCAGCTGAGCGCCAAGATCGAACGGGCCCGGTGTTACTTTCTTGTGGCTGCGGACCTTGGGCTTGAAGAGGGAACGTCGGGCGTCTGAGTCGCCATCAGCGATAGCTTCTAGGGGGATGGCGTTGATCGCGTCGCAGATTCTCGATGCCAGAATGCACGTGATAACCAACAGGGGAAGTCCGATGGGGAATTGAGTGCAAGAGAGGACAGAGCAGGCGACAAACATGTGTGGCTCCAGCTTCTGGGCGTTGAGTTCGTGTCGATCCACGAAGTTGTTGTAATCTTTCGGGAAACAGGCCACTGCTCGGAATACCCAATATAGGCAGAAAAAGGGGATGAATAGGAATCCGACAGCCGTGCCGGGCGTTACTCTGGCGTGACCATCCTGTATCGCCTGCCACATCACATATACGAGGCACAGCCAGACGATGGCGCCGTAGGCCAAGGGCACCAGCGCCACGAATAGCCATTCGATCGCTATTCTTGGCTTGCGTTCAAGGAGAGAAAACGCGGCGAGGAGAAGGAGGAGAATGCCCAGTGCGTACCCTCCTGCGATTGACCAAATGAAGACCCGCTTTGAGACTCTCTGCGTCATGCGGCAACCTTCCGGCTTGCGTTCAAGGCCCAATTCCCCAAGCCTACGCGGCGACCTGCCTGATTGCATTGGCCGCGTCGCAGCCTCTGGAAATGATGATCGGTATGATGACAAGGTTGGCCAGGCTCGCTAATCTGCTCACGAGCAATATTGAGCCAGTCACGGTATTGAGTGTTCCGCCTCCGGGTGCGAAATCGATCAAGAGCCCCAACAGTCTCAGGATCTTCGGCAGATACGAGAGGGAGAATGTGATCGATGCGGTCAGGAACAAGCCTTCGGGAAGCGCAGGCGTTCTGACATGGTAGCGGCGTATGTATGCGTTGTAATCCCTGGCCAATCCCCACAACGCCTGGAATGCCCAATAGACGTTGAATACCGGGATCAGAAGCAACGCAAACGCAAGACCCGGTGATGTGCGGGCGTGGCCGTCCTGTATCGAGCGCCACATATCAATGATGAAGACAATGACTGCCAATACGGAACAAAACCCAAAGAAGGTGCCTAGGGGCGCCCCCACCCATTGAAGAACATTCCACGCTTCTGTGCCCCGGAAGACGGACCACGCGGCCCGATATAGCAATGGAGCAATGAAGCTCAGCACAAGACCGCCCAGGAAACACGAGATAAGAAAAGCCTTGGACATTTTTCTTATGTTTTCCTAGATACTCCCGACCGTTACTGGTCTGTGTCCTCCCCCACCTGTGGATAGCCTCATCCGCTAACATCTAGATGTGAGTTGAAAGATGGACTAATCTCTAGGATATTATTTCGAGAGCAGCCCGACGTCAAGTTCCTGAATCTGAAGATGGGATTGAGTCGGCTACGGAATTGGCGGCGAAGCTGTATAATGGGGCGAAAGTAATATCCCATTAAGAAGGGCGGATGTATTGTGAAGAATGCACTACTTGCCATAACGTTGGGGTTCATGCTCATGAGCGGTCTGTTTTCGGGATGTGCGGGGGGTAAGCAGAACAAGGACGGCGCAGATTACCGCGAGAAGATGGTCAAGACCCAGCTCGTCCCACGAGGCATCACAGACGCCAACGTCCTGCGGGCGATGCGCACGGTGAAGCGCCATCTATTTGTGCCCGAGGCGCAGCGTAGCGCAGCTTATAGCGACTATCCTTTGCCGATCGGCGAGGGCCAGACCATCTCGCAGCCCTACATCGTGGCGTTGATGACGCAGCTTCTGGCGGCGAACAAGGATTCGAGGGTGCTGGAGATCGGGACAGGCTCGGGCTATCAGGCGGCGGTGCTTGCCGAGATTGCGAAAGAGGTCTGGACGATCGAGATAATCGAGGCGCTTGGCAAGTCCGCGGAGGCGAGGTTGAAAGAGCTGGGCTACGAGAACGTTCACGTGCGCATCGGGGATGGATATGCTGGCTGGCCGGAGCACGCCCCATTTGATGGCATCATCGTAACGTGCGCCTGTCGTGAGGCGCCACAGCCGCTCGTGGAGCAGCTTGGCGAGGGCGGTCGGATGGTGATTCCGGTCGGCGGGAGCCTCTCGTATCAGACGTTGACACTGTTTGAGAAGAAGAACGGGATACTCCACAAAAAGGACATCACCGGCTGCGTCTTTGTGCCACTTCTGGGCCCTCACGGGTGGGTTACTGGGCGGGAGAAGTAGCCGAGACTCTCCCCCAGAATCCGGTCTAGTGCTTGATGCGGATTCGATCTTTTGGTTGGTTATGTCGCCATCGAGGGTTGTATATCAGCTCGAATGTCCCGGGATTCGCTATTGGTTATCACGCAACAGCTTACTGTCGTTAGGGCGTGCTAGCCTGAACTTGCCTCGCCCGGCCATGCTGTCTGCATTGTCGAGTTCCAGGGCACTGATTCAGAGCTAACTCAAGCTTATCGGACTCGGACGTGGGTTTAATTAGCTGAATCTTGCGCGAACGCTCCGGACTTGGGGGGAGAATGGCGGCGGAGAGTCGCTTGAGACTTGCCAAAAACTGCCTATGAGAGCGGAACTTGACACCTGCACAAAAATTGGTAATACTTTGTGCGGAAGCGGGAGCGAGCGCATCTGTTTGGAGGTACCCCGACGAGACGCAATGGTTCCCACCTCTAATGTATCGGAATGCGATACGAAAAACTTTATCAAACTCAAGAAGAGGAAGGCAGCATGTATCGAGCAGACAGGCAGTTTCTTCTGACGACGATCTTTGTGGTTTGCACTTTGATCGTTACATTTGCGACGATGTTGGTCAGCGCCGACGATTTTTACGTATCGACCGGTGGGAGCGACAGCAACACCGGAACGAGCGCAGTCGACGCATGGCGAACGATCTCGTATGCGATCGACACAGTTCCGACCGATGGGACATGGGCCAACCCGCACATCATCCACGTTGCGCCGGGCACCTACACGTACACGACAGGCGGCTCGGACGACGAGGATTTCCCAATTAGCTGGTCAGAACGCCAGCTCCAACACGTCTGGCTTATTGGAGACGATCGCGACTCAACAATTGTGTCTTACGGCAACTGGGCAAGTTCTGGTGAGGAAGAGCTCGGGCTTTTCGAGGTTATCGGCTTCGCGCAATACCTCAATGACGTAACCATCTCGACGCTGACGATCCGTGATGGTCGGAGCGACGACGATGGGGCCGGCATTTACACCGCGGCCGCGGACGTTACGGTGGACAACTGCGTGGTGGAGGCGTGTCGAACTGTAACGCGAGGTGGAGGGATCAAAGTAGGAAGCCCGAATTACCCGGGGGGCGACGTTGACATAACCAGCTGCATTATCGGTAATGAGAACCAGGAGAACCAGGCGAACTACGGGGGCGGTATTGCCGCTGACAATGATACCACCGTGAACATCGTTGACTGTCTCATTCAGCATAACGAGACATTCTTCGGGGACGGTCAGGGATGTCACGGCGGCGGGATATTCATGGAGGACGCCGGCGGGCTGATCAAGGACTGCTACATCCTCGGGAACATCGCAAGTCCTGACGATTCCGGTTACGGCGGCGGGATATACCTCAAGAACTCAAGTCCGCACATTGAACACAACCAGATACGCGCAACCCTCGCTAATTATCACTATGGCCCTGGCAACCACGCCTACGCAGGCGGCGGGATATACATGACTGGCAACTCCGATCCACTTATCGACGGCTGGAACGAGATAGCTGAGAACTGGGCGGACACGAGCGGCGGCGGGATGTACATCAATGGAGTCGGGTGCGAGCCCGTTATCGAAGGCAACGAGCTCTTCTGGAA
>Ga0307378_10000687_pt1 | contig 57773 bp, 43 predicted proteins | sample UN1MG_FD_202238 | JGI IMG/M metagenome (GOLD analysis project Ga0307378, IMG submission 202238) | Soil microbial communities from Risofladan, Vaasa, Finland - UN-1 | ecosystem: Environmental > Terrestrial > Soil > Coastal area > Acid sulfate soil | place: Finland: Risofladan, Vaasa | collected... | reverse complement strand
TACGGCTGCGACGTCAGCGTCAACCGCAGCGTTCATCTCCGCGACGGCGAGCACAGCCGCGGCATGACCTCGGTCAACGGCAGCATCCATGTGGGGACGCGCTGCGTGGTGGACGGCAATTGCCGCACGGTCAACGGCCGCATCGAAGTGGGTGACGACTCGAAGGTCGGGGACCTGAATTCGGTCAACGGCCGCATCCGCCTAGGGGCGAATGTCGACGTGGACGGCAATGCCAAGACGGTCAACGGCTCGATCGCCTGCGGCAGCGGCAGCAGGATCCACGGCCGCCTAAGCACGGTCAACGGCCGCATCGAATTGCGCAACAGCGAAGTGGATGAGGACGTCAGCACGGTCAATGGCGATGTCCTGCTGCGGGAAGGAAGCGTGGTCCGCGGCGACATCGTCATCAAGGGCAGGCACGGCAATTTTTTCGATCAGCCGCGCCTGGAGATCCGCATCAGCGAAGGCTCGCGGGTGGAAGGCCGCATCATCGTCCGCGATGCCGATATCGAAGTCAAGGTCTACCTGAGCAAGGATGCGACCGTCAAGGGCGAGATCCGCAACGCCGAGGTGATCAAGGAATAGAAGACGGCGGGCGGCAAGAAAAGAACCGAACTTTCGTGACGCGTGACGCGTAACACGTGACAAGGAAGAAAGACGCGGTGTAAGGTGTAGGGCGAAGGGTGCAGGGTAAGAAAAATTCCAAATCACAAATAAATTTCAAGCTCCAAATTCCAATGACCAAAATAAGGAAATCGAATGTTCTTCTCTTCGTTTGGTTCATTGAGTTATTGTAAATTGATGCTTGGAATGTGGGGCGGTCTTGACTTGCTAGCCGACGAAAAGGGTGTGGGTGGAGTAGCCAGGGTCAGACGTCAGGTTGACCCCCAACTTGCGCAGGCCGGCCTCGTCGCCGGGGGTGGGCATGTGGGTCATGTGCACCTCGCAATTGCGCAGTTCGGACAGTTTTTCCACCGCAGCCTGGGCCGCCGGGTTGCCGCTGGCGCTGATGCCCAGGGCGATCAGGGTTTCGTCCAGATTCAAACTGACTTCCCGGCCTTTTAGGATATCCTTTTTCAGGTGTCCCAGCGACTCGGTGATGCTGGGCGGCATCAGGTGCATGCTGTCGGGGATCCCGGCCAAATGCTTGGCGGCGTTCAGGATCAGGCTCGAGGAAGCATGCAGCAGGGGCGAGTTCTTGCCGGTGATGATGGTGCCGTCGGCAAGCTCGATGGCGGCGCCGCAGTAGATGCCGGCGTGGCCCTTGCCGGTCGTTTGCGCCTCCTGGGCCGCCAAGCGCGCCGGGCGGACCACTTTGCGGCTTTCATCGTTCACGCCCAGATCTTCCATGAACAGGCGCAGGCGCTCTACCGTGTCCTTGTCCACCACGCCCATGGCGTATTCGCACTGGGTGCGGAAATAGCGGCGGATGATCTCCTGGGTGGCCGCTGCGCGCACGACCTGGTCGGCGCAGATACCGAAACCGGCGCGGTTGACCCCCATGTCGGTGGGGGAATGGTAGACCAGGGGGTTCTCGGTGATCTTTTCCAGGATGCGCTTGACCAGTGGAAAAGCCTCGATATCGCGGTTGTAGTTGACTGCCTTGATGTCGTAGGCCTCGAGGTGGTAGTGATCGATCAGGTTGATGTCTTTCAGGTCGGCGGTGGCCGCCTCGTAGGCGATATTGACCGGGTGATTGAGGGGCAGGTTCCAGATGGGGAAGGTTTCGAACTTGGCGTAACCTGAGCGGATGCCGCGCCGGTGCTCATGGAAAAGTTGGGAAAGGCAGGTGGCCAGTTTGCCGCTGCCGGGTCCGGGACCGGTGACCACCACGATGGGTTTGGCGGTTTCGATGTATTCGTTGGCCCCGTAGCCCTCGTCGCTGACAATGGTATCGATCTCGGTAGGATAGCCCTTGGTGAAGCTGTGGGTGTAGACTTTGATATCGCGGCGCTCCAGCTTGTTCTGGAATGCTTTGGCTGCGAACTGATTGGCGAAGCGGGTGATGACCACGGCGCGCAGGGAAATACCCCAGGAGGCCAGGTCATCGATCAGCTTCAGGGCGTCGGCATCATAGGTGATACCGAAGTCGGCGCGGATTTTTTTTCTTTCGATGTCGCCGGCGTAGATGCAAAGCAAAACGTCGGTTTTGTCCTTGAGCTGCTGCAGCAGGCGCATTTTTACGTTGGCATCGAAACCCGGGAGCACACGGGAAGCATGGTAGTCGTAAAGCAGCTTGCCCCCGAACTCCAGATATAGCTTGTTGTGGAAGGAATTGACCCGATCCAGGATGGCCGCTGTCTGTTCCTGCAGGTATTTTTCGTTGTCAAAACCTATTGGTTTGGGCATGTCTGGTCTCCTAAATCGGAAATGGACTTAAAGCCGGGAGATTATTTATCCAACTGGACGGCTTGGGCAAAAAGTTTTACCATGTCTTCGAATTCGGTGAATTTGTCGAAAGACAGGTTCACGCCTTTTTTCGTCGGTGCCCAATCGCCTGATTCGGCCTGGAACCAGTTGCGGACGCTGAAATACTTTTTGCCCTTGAAGGTGGAAAGGGAAAAAATGATCTTTTGGGTGGGGTTCAATTCCATATAACCGATGTTCAATGAATCCGGGTTGTCCTTGATGAAATCGGGTTCATTGATGGCCACTTGTTTTTGTACCGTTTTTTTTAATTCGCTAAAATCCATTTTTCTCTCCTGCTTGCAGTTTATTTTTCCTTGATGGTCTGTTCAAAGAATTCCGCCGCCTTTTTCTTTTTTGCCTGTTCCAGCGATTTGGCCTGGGAAAAACGTTCATCCGCCGCCTCTTTTTTCTGCTTTTCCTTGTTCAGAAGTTCCTCGAATGATGAGATGGTTTTTCTTTCGCTTTTTTTGTGCTGCACGACATTTTTTTTGTCTGCGTCCACCCACAGGCTGGCATGACAAACCGGGCAGTGAATTTCAATCAGGTTGTCCATATTTTCGATTTTAATACAAGCCGGGGCAAATTTCAATAAGGAATCGGGTTAATAAAATATTTCCCGGGCTGCGCCGTTGCGGCCAATCCCGCTGTCAGGGCGGATTGACATGGACGGCGAATTGCGGTAAAAATAAACGATATGAGCAATCCAGAAAATGACCTGCTTCCCGTGGTCCGCTTCGCCCCGTCGCCGACCGGATACCTGCACGTCGGCGGCGCCCGCACCGCCCTGTTCAATTTTTTATTTGCCCGCCACCACGGCGGCATATTTATCCTGCGTATCGAAGATACCGACCAAAAAAGATTTCAAGCCGAGGCGTTGCAGGAAATATTCGCCAGTTTGAAATGGCTGGGCCTGATTTGGGACGAGGGGCCAGAAGCGGGCGGGGAACGAGGTCCCTATTTCCAGTCGCAGCGTACCGCCATCTATCGCAGCCATGCCGAGCAACTGCTGGCCACAGGCAAGGCCTATCGTTGTTTTTGTAGTGAAGAACGGCTGGCGCGCATGCGCGCAGAGCAGGAAAAAGCCAAAATGGCCCATGGTTCAGGTTATGACCGTCATTGCCGGCTTCTGCCCGAAGCAGAGGTGAAGGCACTTTTGGCGGCCAACGCTGCGCACGTCGTCCGGCTCAAGGTCCCGGACAACCGCATTGTGGTATTCAACGACCTGATTCGCGGCGAGATCTCCTACGACAGCTCGCAGTTGGACGACCTGGTCCTGCTAAAATCGGACGGCTTCCCGACCTATCACCTGGCCAATGTGGTTGACGACCACTTGATGCAGATCACTCATGTACTGCGCGGCGATGAGTGGATCGCATCCACCCCAAAACATATTTTGATCTACGAGGCTTTTGGCTGGCCGCCGCCTTATTTTGCTCACATGCCGGTCATACTGGCCGCGGACGGCGGCAAACTGTCCAAACGCCGCGGTGCCGCTTCAGTCCTGGATTACCAACGCTCCGGTTTCCAGCCGGAAGCCCTGCTGAATTTTCTGGTCCTGCTGGGCTGGGCCCCGGGCGGTGACCGCGAGATAATGACCCTGGATGAAATGACAGCCGCATTTTCCCTGCAGCGGGTTTCGGCCAAGGCAGCGGTTTTTGACGAAACCAAGCTGGAATGGATGAATGGCCATTACCTGCAGCAGCGCAGCCAGGAATCCCTGCTGCCCGAGGTGATGGCCGGTTGGGAAAAACTCCTGCTGCCGCCCCCGGCGGCACTCGCCGATCAAGCCTATACCAAAAAGGTGATCGGGCTTTTCAAGGAGCGCAGCAAAAAACTCATTGAAATCGCAGAAAATTCGGGCTATTTCTTCCGTGATCCGGCCGCGTATGATCCGCAAGCGGCCAGGAAATTCTTCAAGAGTGAAACCATATCGATCCTTGAACTTTTGGCCGAAAAACTGGCCGCGTTGGAACCGTTCAGCCACGAAGCCCTGGACGGTCTCTTTCGTCAGGTTGCCGAAGGATTGGGTTTGCCGGCCGGCAAACTGATCCACCCGACGCGGTTAGCGGTGAGCGGTGTCAGTTTCGGTCCCGGTCTGTTCGAAATGCTGGAGTTGCTGGGCAAGGAAACCGTCATCCGTCGCCTGCAAAGCGCCGGGAATTGGATCGGGGCTGCGGCGGGAAAAGAGGAATGAAGCGAGTGGATTTGCATCTTGACATCAAAGTACGAGGGTAATATGGCCGCTGAAGATTTCACTCCGGGTCTGAATTTCATACGCACCATCATCGAGGCTGACATCAAGGCCGGCAAAAATGGCGGCCGCGTCCATACCCGTTTCCCGCCCGAACCCAACGGCTATCTCCATATCGGCCACGCCAAGTCCATCTGCCTCAATTTCGGCTTGGCCGCCGACTACAAGGGCTTCTGCAACCTGCGCTTTGACGATACCAATCCCGGCAAGGAAGATGTCGAATACGTCGATTCCATCATGGCCGATGTGCGCTGGCTGGGATTTGATTGGCAGGATCGTCTTTACTATGCCTCGGATTATTTTGAGCAGCTCTATGAATTCGCCCTGCACCTGATCCGCAGCGGCAAGGCCTACGTCTGTGACCTGACGGCCGAGCAGGTGAGGCAATACCGGGGCACGCTGACCGAATGCGGCATCAACAGCCCCTGCCGGGACCGCTCAAAGGAGGAAAACCTCGATCTTTTTCAGCGCATGCGCGCCGGGGAGTTCCCCGACGGCTCTTATGTGCTGCGCGCCAAGATCGACATGGCCTCGCCCAACCTGAACATGCGTGATCCGGTCCTTTACCGCATCCGCCGTGAAAACCACCACCGCACCGCCGACCGCTGGTGCATCTACCCCATGTATGATTACACTCATCCACTATCCGACGCTTTGGAGGGGATCAGCCATTCCCTCTGCACCCTGGAATTCGAAGATCATCGGCCGTTCTACGACTGGGTGCTGGACAACCTGCCCGTGCCCTGCCATCCCCAGCAGATCGAGTTCGCCCGTTTGAACCTGAGTTATACGGTCATGAGCAAGCGCAAACTGCTGGAGCTTGTGGACAAGTCCTACGTGCGCGGCTGGGACGACCCCCGGCTGCCGACCATCGCCGGCCTGCGCCGCCGCGGCTTTACACCGGAAGCCATCCGCAATTTCGCCGAGATCGTCGGCGTGGCCAAGCGCGAGAGCATGGTCGACATGGCCCTGCTGGAGCATTGCCTGCGCGAAGACCTGAACAAGCGCGCCCAGCGGGTGATGGCCGTGCTGCGGCCGCTGAAGGTCGTGATCAGCAATTACCCCGAGCACCAGGTGGAAGAATTGCAGGCCGAGAACAACCCGGAAGACCCGGGCATGGGCACGCGCAAGCTGCCTTTTTCACGCGAGATTTATATCGAGCAGGACGACTTCCGCGAGGACCCGCCCAAGAAGTTCTTCCGCCTTTCGCCGGGCAAGGAGATCCGCCTCAAGCACGCCTATTACATCCGCTGCGACGAGGTGATCAAGGATGCCAATGGGTGCGTCAGCGAGCTGCGCTGCACCTATGATCCCGAGTCGCGCGGCGGCTGGACCAAGGACGGCCGCAAGGTGCTGGGCACCTCCCACTGGGTGTCGGCAGCCCAGGCCGTGGACGCCGAAGTGCGCTTGTACGACAAGCTGCTTTCCGTCGCCGATCCGGCCGCCGAGAAGGAAGAAAAGGATTTCAAGGAATACCTGAATCCCAATTCGCTGGAAATCCTCAATGGCTGCAAGATTGAGCCCGGCCTGGCCGCTGCCAAGCCCGGCGAGTTCTTCCAGTTCCTGCGCCAGGGCTATTTCTGCCTGGACAGCGATTCATCCCCGCAGGCGCTCGTCTTCAACCGCTCCGTCAGCCTGCGCGACTCCTGGGTCAAGATCGAAAAATCCCAGCAGGTCAAATAATTCGCTCCTACAGTCAATTCACTCCAGTGATTTGACATTTCAAGACAATTCCCGCAAAATTCCGGTATTGTTAAAAAATTCCGTCCCGGAAAAACAGAGGAGGGTACCATGAAGAAATCGGTGACAATTTTTATTAAGGTCGTATGGCTTTTTCTGGTATTCTGGACCATTAGTATTCCTGTCGTGGCCCAGGAAGAATTGCTTTACCAAATGCCACCCAAGGAGATCGTGGCTCTGGTCGATGCGCCGAACAACCCGTTTGTCATATCCAGCCCCGATGCAAAGATCCTGATGATTGTTGAGAGGCCGGTTTTACCCTCCATCCGCGAAGTGGCCCAACCCGAATTGAAACTGGCCGGGCTGCGCATCAATCCCCGGACCAACGGTCCTAGCCTCAGCCGGACCGAATACTATAAAAAAATAATTTTCAAAGATCTTAATAGTTTAAGAGAATATCCCCTCTCCGGGTTGCCCATGGAGGCGCGGATTTCCAACATGGAGTGGTCGCCCGACAGCCAGAAAGTGGCCTTCACGATAACGCAATCCGACGGCATCGAATTATGGATCGCCTCCAGCTTGGATGGCAAAGTCTTGAAATTGACCGGGCCGGTGCTCAATGGCGCCATGGAGTATAATTTTTTTCAATGGCTTTCCGACAGCAGGCATCTTGTATGCAACACGGTTCCGCAAAACCGTCTCCCTCTACCGCAAAAGGACATTGTTCCCAAGGGACCGGTGGTGCAGAGCAATGAGGGGACAGTCGCCCCGGTGCGCACCTTCCAGGATTTGCTTAAAGACAAATATGACGAAGTGCTGTTCACTTATTACACGACGTCGCAGCTGGCGATCGTCGACCTGGATGGAAATATACAACCCGTCGGCGAGCCCGCGATCATCGCCGTGGTCGACCCTTCGCCCAATGGAAACTATATCCTGGTCAACTTGATCAAGCCGCCTTTTTCTTATCTTGTCTCTTTCGCTGAATTTCCCCAATCATATGAAATCTGGGACAGGCAAGGGAAGCTTGTTAAAAAGATAGCTGATGTCCCCCTAGCCGAGGATGTTCCGTCCGGCAACGACGCCGTGCGCAAAGGGCCGCGTGCTTTTGCCTGGCGAAACGATCACCCAGCTTGGCTTTGTTGGGTGGAAGCCCAGGATGCTGGTGACCCGGCCAAAGAGGCGGAGATCCGTGACAAGGTGTTCTTTATGTCTGCACCTTTTATTGGGGATGGACGGCCGGGCCCTGATTTGAAATATCGGTTTTCTGGCTTTTCTTGGGGAAACTCCTTGGCCATGGTCCACCAGTTCTGGTGGAAGACGCGCAGAGTTCGCATCGATCGTTTTCAGCCCGATTTGCCCCAAAATCCCATAAAGACAGTCTTCGATTATTCATCCGAAGACCGTTATGCCCATCCCGGCTATTTCGCCAGCAGGCCAAACCAATGGGGCCGGCCCATATTACGCCAGGACAAAGAGGGACGTTCCTTGTTCCTCACCGGCCGCGGCGCCTCGCCCGAGGGCGACCGTCCTTTCGTTGACCGCTACGACCTCGCCAGTGGAAAGACCAATCGGTTATGGCGTTCCGCGGCGCCATACTACGAGGCGGTCGTAGCCTTTGTCGATGAGAAGAACCAGATGGTTCTGACCAGCCGCGAGGGCAAAAAAGTGCAGCCCAATTATTTCCTGCGCAACTTGAAATCCGGAAAGTTAAGGCAAGTCACTTTTTTCAAGCACCCCTTCCCGGTGCTGAAGGACGTTGAGAAGCAAATCGTCCGCTACCGGCGGCCCGACGGCGTCGACTTGAGCGGGAATCTCTACCTGCCTGTCGGCTGGAAGAAAGCCGGCGATCCTCTGCCGGTTCTGATGTGGGCCTATCCTCAGGAGTTCAAGAGCCGCTCGGCGGCGGGCCAGCTGCGCGATTCGCCGTATCGTTTTATGCGTATCTCCCCGTATTCCACTTTGCTGTGGATCACGCAGGGCTACGCCGTCTTCGACAACCCCACTATGCCCATCGTGGGCGAGGGGAAACAGGAGCCGAACGATACTTATATTGAACAGTTGGTGGCCAGCGCTCAGGCTGCCGTTGACAAACTGGTCGAGCTGGGCATTGCCGACCGCAAGCGGGTGGCCATCGGCGGCCATTCCTACGGAGCCTTCATGACGGCCAATCTGCTTGCCCATTCCAGAATCTTTGCCGCGGGCATTGCCCGCAGCGGGGCCTATAACCGCACGCTTACGCCTTTCGGTTTCCAGGCCGAAGAGCGCCTCTTCTGGCAGGCCCCTGAGATTTATATGAAAATGTCTCCATTCATGTATGCCCAGCAAGTAAAAGATCCCATCCTGCTCATCCATGGGCAGGCCGATGACAACAGCGGTACTTTTCCCATCCAGACTGAAAGGTTCTATCATGCCTTGAAGGGCAACGGTGCCACGGTACGCATGGTCCTGCTCCCCAACGAAGCACATGGCTACGATGCCCGCGAGTCGGTCATGCACATGCTGTGGGAGACCTATCACTGGCTTGAAAAATACGTAAAAAGATCCAATAGCAGGTGACTTTCGGAAGATCTGCCAAGGAAAGACCATCATGCTAAAACTTATCGGCATTCCCTACGACGGCAATTCGACTTTCTTGAAAGGGCCGGCATTGGCTCCGCAGCGAATCCGCTTGATGGAGGTTGAAAATTCGGCCAATTCTTTTGCCGAAAGCGGAAAGGAAATCAAAAATGGTACCACCTATCATGATTTGGGTGATATGTCTTTTGCGGAAACCAGCCCGCAGTTTGTCTACGATGCGATCAAACAAAAGATCAAACAAGAGTTGACGGGTTCCGCTAGAATTCTTTGCCTGGGCGGCGACCATTCGATTTCATTTCCCGTTATTGAAGTTTTCAACGATGAGTTCAAAGATTTGCATGTACTCCATTTTGACGCTCATGCCGATCTTTATGCAAATTTCAGAAACAATCCGTTTTCACATGCTTCGCCATTCGCCAGAATTATGGAAAAAGGTCTGGCAAAATCTCTCACTCAGGTCGGTATCAGAACATTAAACACACACCAAAAAGAGCAGGCTGAAAAATTCAATGTTCAAATCATTGCGATGAAAGATCTCAGTTTTGCTTTTCTTGGCAGACTGCAAGGCCCTCTTTATGTCTCATTGGATATGGATGTGTTGGACCCGGCATTTGCTCCCGGAGTATCCCACCATGAGCCCGGTGGTTTGTCAACCAGGGAATTAATACAAATGATCCAGAATATTCCTGTACCCATTGTCGGGGCCGATATCGTTGAATACAACCCGGTGAGGGATTTAAATCATGTGACGGCCATGGTGGCTTTCAAATTGTTGAAGGAGTTAATCTCAAAAATAGCAGAATCAATGCCGGCAACGCTGTGAAGAAAGCAGGCGTTAGGTCAAGATCGAGAAAGCGCAGCCGGACAAATAATTTTTATTTGCCGTCCCCGCGGCGGCGCAAAGGACTCAGCGGAATTCCTTGCTGACGATGGTGATGGGCTCGGGCCAGGTGATGTCACCCAGGGGCGTGGAGACGCTGGGGCGGGCATCCAGGGTCACGCGCGAGATGTCGCCGCTTTTGCCGCCCAAGGCCAGGGCCAGGGCGATCAGGTCGTCATAACCGTGGCTGCCGAAGAATTCATAGAGATCCAATTCCAGGCGCAGGGGGATGATGGTCGATTGGCCGCTGCCGGGGATTTCCAGCGCTTTGTCGATGCCGCCGCTGATGGTGGGCCGGTCGTCGATCAGCAGCCGCCAGTCGAAGCGGGTCAAAGTGGAGACGGTCCGGGTCGAGCCGCCGCTGCCGTCATTGGGATTGCGCGCTTCCACGTTCAGCAGGAAGCGGGCCGGCAGGCGCTTGCTGCGAAAGGCGGCCAGGAGCTGGATGCCGTCTGTGATCGAAAAGTCCCTGAGCTGGGACTTTTCATTGATGCGGATTCCGGCCAGGGAAAAGTCGCCGATCCCCTCCAGGCGGAACTTGAGCCTTTGCAGATTGGTCAAGCTCCTGGCGATCTCACCCAATGTCGCGCAGCCCTGCAGCAGAAGAAAGCAAAGTAGAAGAATACATGCCCGAATTTTGATCGGATTCATGGTTCGCTGGGAGTTTAAAGTTTCCTGAGCAGGGTCGCCAAAACCAACAGAGCGAAACCGGCCACTATAAGGTGGACGGCGTAGGGAGCCAACTCGTTGATGTGTAGGACGTGGAAATGCTGAAGGATGCCGATAGCGCCGATGATAACCGCTATCAGCCAGGTGGAAAACATGGGAGCGCTTAGTTTCATGGATCTCTCCTTTTTTGCTGTCATCATAAGTGTGTGAAATCGAAAAGTCAAGCCGACTGCATCTCGGTCGGGAGCGGCAGAACGTTTGCCGTACGGTGCCAAAAGGCGCTTTACTTCCATGTCCGTGCTTGTTAGAATCATTCTCATGATCGCCAGAGAGAGGATACCCGACTATGTTCATTCCGCTTAAGGATTACAACCCGACCCGGCGGCCGGCCGTGGTGGTGGTTATCATCATCCTGATTAATTTTTCCGTTTTCATTTACCAGAGCTATCTATCGCGCGAACATTTGCAGAATCCGCTTTACGCCTCCGACCTGAGGCCATTGGCCTGGCCCTCCAGCCTGGAATATTTTGTCCTGAAAGACGGCCTGGTCCCGCGCGAATTCGTCAAGCAGCAAAATTTGGAAATACCGGTGGGCACAGACCGCTGGGGTCATGAGGTCGTCTACCAGCGCCGGGTTTCCCCCCCGTTCAGCCTGATTTTTTCGCTTTTCATGCATGGTTCCTGGCTGCACTTGCTGGGCAACATGCTTTTTTTGTGGATATTCGGCAACAACATCGAAGATCGGCTGGGTCAGATAAAATTTGTTTTTTTCTATCTGCTTTGCGGGGTCGGTGCCAGCCTGGCCCACATATTGTTCAACATGAATTCTCTGATCCCGGTTATTGGCGCCAGTGGAGCGGTTTCCGGAGTGATGGGCGCCTACCTGGTGCTTTACCCCCATGCCCGCGTGCGCACCCTGGTTTTCGTTTTCATCTTCATCACCACCATGGATATCCCGGCCGCGGCTTTCCTGGCCATCTGGTTCATTTTTCAATTCCTTTCGTCCGGAGGCGGTTCGGGTATCGCCTGGCTGGCCCATGTGGGCGGATTCATTCTGGGATTCCTGCTGATAAAATTTCTTGTGGATAAAAAAAAGCCCGTCGTGGAGATTCTACCGTAATTTTTCGCCAAGAGGAGGTCATAGTGGAAAAACAAGCCGTCAATTCTACCGCAGCACCCAAGGTGCTGGGGCCCTACTCCCAGGCAGTGCTCTGGGGAAATTTGCTGTTCCTTTCCGGCCAGGTCGGCATTGATCCCGAAACCGGCAAACTTGTTGAAGGTGGCGTGGAAGCCCAGGCCCGTCAGGTTTTCAAGAATCTTGCTGCCGTGTTGGCTGCGGCCGGAATTAATTTTCGCCGGCTTCTGAAAACCACGGTATTCTTGAAGGACATGGCCCATTTCAAGACCGTCAATGAAATATACGCCGCAGAGGTGCCGCCGCCTTATCCGGCCCGCGCCGCGGTGGCCGTCAAGGAACTGCCGTTGGGGGCTGAAGTCGAGATCGAAGCCATTGCCGCGTTGGTGGATTGAGCTGCTTGATCCGCTTCACCGCCTGATGGATATTTTGCGGGCTGAAGATCTCTGGGTGGAAAGGAATACTGCTGGAAGTCGGCAGCCGGTCCTGCGCGGGATCAACCTGAAAATCCCTCACAATCAGGTCACGGTACTGCTGGGAGAGTCGGGGGCCGGTAAAACCATATTGGCCCGGGCCTTGAGCGGCCTTTTGCCAGATGGATTTTTTGTCAGCCGCGGCCGGATTTTGTTTGGCCGCCAGGTCATGTCGGGATCCGCATCATGGGCCCGGGTCCGCGGCCGAAAAATATTTTACACCCCCCAGAATGCCGCTGCCAGTCTCAATCCCGTTTTGACCATCGGCCGCCAGATCCGCGAAACCAGCCGCATAAGCTCTAAGGAGCTTGGGGAAATGCTTTTGCGCCTGCAATTTGCCGATCCTGAGGGCGTCCTGCATTCGTATCCTTTCACGCTGAGCGGCGGTGAAAACCAGCGCTGCCTGCTGGCTTTGGCCCTGGCCGCCCGTCCAGACGTGCTGATCCTGGATGAACCGACAGCCGAAATCGACGCCGCGGCCCAGGAAGAATTCATCGAGGTTTTGCGGGACTACCAACGCGTCCATTCCCTGACCGTTCTATTGATCTCGCATCATCTGGGCTTTGTCAAAGCCATCGCCCAGAACCTTTGCGTCCTGTTCCGCGGTGAAATGGTCGATGCCGGAGTTCCGCAAGATATTTTCAGTTCTCCCGGACATGCCTATTCCCGGGACATCGCGGACTACCTGGGATCCCGTTGATGGACGTCCGTTTCAACCTGCGTGCTGTCGGCAAGACCTACCGCAACCGCCGGACCGGCCGTTCGCCAGTGCCGGCCCTGACCGGGGTGGATCTCAATATCAAAGAGCGGCGTGTCAACGCCATTGTGGGCAGATCGGGGGCCGGGAAATCGACTCTGGCCCGGATCATCATGGGCTTTGAAAAACCAGACGGCGGCCTGGTGCTCTACCGCGGACGTCCGCTGGCAGAAGCTCCGCCTCAGGCCTTTCGCCGCCAGAATCAGATGGTGTTCCAGAATCCCTATCTGGCCGTGAACCCGCTTTTTACCGTGCGGCAAATCATTTCCGAACCGCTGCGCATCGCCGGCACCAACCCTGCGGCCAGCCTTGAAAAACTGACTGAAGTACTGGAATTGCTGGAATTGCCCATCGCCTATCTGGAGCGCTTGCCCCATGAACTGTCGGGCGGAGAACTGCAGCGCGTGGCGCTGGCCCGGGCCCTGGTCCTGGAGCCCGAATTCCTGGTGCTGGACGAGCCTTTTTCCGCCCTGGACGATCTGACCGCCATGCGCATCCTGCTGCAGTTTAAAAAAATCTTTCTGCGCTTGCAGCTGGGAATACTGTTCATCAGCCACCATCCGCGCCATGTTCATGCCCTGGCCGACCGGGTGGCGGTTTTGGAACATGGTAAAATTATCGGTTAGCAGACGGCCCCATGCTCAAACTGCTTGACACTTACCTTCTAATGGGCGTCCCCAGTTCATTACAAGAGTAAATCTGGCCTTGAATTGTTTTTCACTAAATTCTCACAAATTATTCACTGGAACGATTGAAATTATTTCAATTTTATTTTAAGATTTCTCCCACGGGTAAAATTGATCTCCTATCTGTCTGCGGTGTCGATATACGGCAATCGCTTACGGGACGGAACTGTTGGGCTTCGTGAAGACTCACTTACGGAGCCCAAAGGATGGTTTGCGCTTGGACATGGCATAGATCGTCGCCATATTACGGTTCCTCCGGCGTGGGAACCACCACGGTCGGAAAGGAGTGGTAGCGTTGGATATTTTCAAGAAGTGCTACGGTTTCAATCGCGACAAGCAGTTGATTGAAAAAGGAATTTATCCTTTCTTCCAGCCGCTTGACGGTATGGAAGGACCAGAGGCGATGTGCGATGGCCGCCGGATCATCATGATCGGCTCCAACAATTACCTTGGGCTTACCATGCACCCCAAGGTTCGGGCAGCAGCCATGAAGGCGCTCGAGGAATTTGGTCCTTCTTGCACAGGCAGCCGCTTCCTCAACGGCACTCTCAAGCTTCATATCGAACTCGAGGAACGCCTTGCAGCTTTCATGGGCAAGGAAGCCGCCCTTGTTTTCAGTACCGGCATGCAGACAAATCTGGGCGCCATTTCTTCGCTGATAGGCCGGAATGACGTCGTCATAATAGACAAGGACGACCATGCTTCAATTGTCGACGCGTGCCGGCTCGGACAAGGCGAAGTGAAGCGCTATGTCCACGGCGACATCGACCAGCTCGACCGAATCCTTTCCAGGATTTCAAAAGACAAGGGCACGATGGTAGTTGTAGATGGCGTGTTCTCGATGGGTGGCGATATTGTCGATCTGCCGAAACTCGTTGAAGTATGCAAAAAACATGGTGCGAGACTCTATATCGACGACGCCCATGCTTTGGGTGTGCTTGGAAATGGCCGCGGAACAGCCGTCCATTTCAACCTCACTGACGAGGTCGATCTTATAATGGGCACATTCTCCAAGAGTTTCGCATCGCTTGGAGGATTTGTTGCCGGCAACAAGGACATCATCAACTACATCAAGCATACAGCACGATCCTTCATGTTCTCGGCCTCTCTTCCCGCTCCCAACGCCATGGCCGCCTTCGCGGCCCTCGAAGTCATGGAAACCGAACCTGAGCACGTTATGCACTTGTGGGAAAATGCCCATTTCATGATGAAGGGATTCAGTGAACTCGGTTTCAATATCGGCAGAACCCAAACGCCGATCATTCCGGTCATCATCGAAAATGACGAAACCTGCTTGATGGTCTGGAAAGAGTTGTTCGAAAGCGGCCTGTATACCAATCCCGTCATTTCCCCGGGGGTTCCGGAAGGAATGGCGCTGCTTCGGACAAGCTATATGGCTACCCATTCGAGGGAACAGCTGACACGGGCATTGGCTATCTTCAAAAAGGTCGGAAAAAAGTTCGGAATCATCTGATCCTGCTGGTCTTAAATTCTTCGTTTTCCGGAAAGTTCAGAGCCTGACCGTGAAAATGTGAATCTATTAGCCATGCTGCCGGCTTGAGGCAACCTTTATCCCCCTTGTCCCGAATGTCTTTCAATTGCCGGTGTCAGTCCTTGTGTTCTCGGGAATAGACTTCCATTAGCTAGAACCGGGTGGCGGTTTTGGAACAAGGCAAAATTATTGGCCAGGGGTTTAATATGATCGCATCGGGTCTCGTATTGAACCCCAGCCCCTGATCTATTTCAGGGTGATGGACTTGCTCAATTTTCCGGCGTGGCGCGATTGGTAGGCGATGGTCAGGCTGCCGGTTCCCGAGACCAGGAATTCGTGCTCCACTTTGCCGAAGCCAGGGACAACCAGGAACTGCAATTCTGGCCGGAATTTCTTGAAAGCCACCTGGTGAAGATAAATATCGTTGATTTCGCCGCCGGCCACGACCTTGATGCCGGCGCCGCTCAAGACAAGTGTGTCCTGGGGGTAAAGCTTGCTTTTCCGGGCCTGGTAACTCATGGAGGGAATGGCCCTGGCATTGGCCAAACGGGTGCGCACGCGGGTCAGGCCGTTTCCCATGGCCTTGGTTTCGAATATTTCCAGGGAAATTTCCGGCGTGTTCTTGGCGCTGAAAATAACGGCTGAGGCGTTGCGGTGCACCAGGTCCTTGAGCATGAAGGGCGCCGGCAGACGGGAGCTCATCTTGACCCAGCCGCCGATCTCGATTTTGCCGAAGTCCGGATGGTCGAATTCACGCCAGGGTTTGTAAAGTTCTCCCTGGGCCAGATGGTCGTTGAATTTGATCCTTTCCTTCTCCAGCGAGCGGTTCTGCCGAAAATCATAACCGCCCTCTTCCTCGTCTTCTTTCGTTTCTGCCTTTTTCCCCCCGGCGCTCTCCTTGATGCTCGCAAACCGTTCTGTTTCCATCTGGAAGAGTTCCCCGACAAAACCGTAGGCGCCCTGGAGCATGGTCAGCCACTCCATGGAATCTCCAAAGGTCGGGTAGAGGTCCTTCCAGCTGATCATGTACTTATACCCGGGGGTGATCCTCTCGGCCTGCTGGCCGAGATAATCATAGACCGCGATATCCTGGCGGGGATATTCGCCCTGGGCTTTGCTGCTGGGACCGCGCAGGAACATGCCGCCGTTGTTGTGGAAGGTCCAGCCGACACAGATGTTGGGCCGCTGCTCGATGAATTTGGCCAGGTCACTGGTGATGGAGCCTGAAAAAGGATATTCGCCGGCTCCGCTCTGCACGTATTCGGGCATCCAGTCGAAGCCCCAGTTGCGGTTGCCGTCCAGGTATCCTTCAGCGTCCTCATTGATCTTGCCGTCGCCGTCATTGTCTATGCCCTCGTCGCCGAGCAAGGTCCATTCGCCTTTTTCGCCGGGCTTGGTCCTGACCATCAGTCGTGCGTCGTCGGGGTCGGCCTTGAAATTGCCGAAGGGATCACGCTTGCGCATCTCGCAGATGTTGCCGTCCTTGTCCAGGTCGTCGGGGAAGTCCTCGTCAACAAGGCCGTCGCGGTCATCATCATGGGGAATGCGCAGGCTGCGGTTGTCGTTGGGGGTGTTGGCGTCGGCGAAAAAATGAAAGCGCCCGTCGGCGTTGACCACTGGGATGACGTAAAAACAGCGGCTGTCGACAAGACGGGTGATCTCCTCGTTTTGGCCATAGCCGCCCAACAGGTAATCAAGCAGGTACAGGGCCACTTCGCCGGCCTGGATCTCGTTGCCGTGGATATTGCCGTCCACGTAAATGCCGGGCTTGGTCAATTCTGTTCCGCTCTTGGGATTGTTCACGGTCAGGCAATAGACTGGCCGCCCCTCTTCGCTTTTCCCCACCAGGTCCAGCCGGGTCAACTTGGGATAGGCTTTGTGCAGCGCCTGCATGGCCTCGACCACCATGTCATAGGTATAATAGAAATCGAAGCTCAAGGGAACGCGGACCATGTGGGCTGGTTTCGATGCGGCAGGCAGCACCAAGCCGTAAAAAAGGATAAGGAAAGCAGTTGCCGTGATCTTTTTCATTTCACTCCTCCCAATTGGATGACTTTGCTGTCGTCCCAGCCCGTAGGGTGGGCGAGATGGATGTTCAGCCTCTGTCCCAGGCTGCGAATGATCCAAGTGAACAACTTGGCCTGACCGCCGCCGACCTCTCTGACAACGGTTCTTTTCAGTCCTTCGATCATGGTGAGATCGTCTCCTTTCAGGGTGATCACTGCAGGGGGAACGCGGTTGTTGCGGCTGCCCATGGCCGTGGGGAAGGGCAGATAACTCGAATTTTCCACCCAGACCTCAAGGCGGAAAACACCGTTGCCCAATGGCTTGCTGGCAGTTTTGCTTATGTGCAGGCGGGGCAGCTTTTCAGCCAGATGCAAAACCCAGGGAACCTGACCCTGCAGGAGCTTTTCCATCATGACGGCCGGGGGAGTGTTGACTGCGTAGGGAACGAAGCCGCCGATTTCGACTGCCCCCAAAGTCGGATGCGCATACGCCTTCCAGGGGATGAAGCCCCGTCCCTGCAGTTCCTTGTCCGAGAAGGCCAGAAGGGCTTTCCCTGTTTCGTCGCCGCCGGAGCTGTCTTTGGGCTTGGGTATTTGCCGCATCATTTCGGCCATTTTTTTGGTTGTCATCATGCCCCCTTTCAAAGCATTGATCACCATGGTAGCTTTGAAATCCTCCGGGGCGCCCGAGCCTTTCAAAAAACCGTTGATCTTTTCTTCGCCCAGGGCAATAAATGCCTCGCTGCTCATGTTCTCCAGTTGTTCCGCTGTGATCTGGGGCGCGGTTTTTTCCTCTTTTTTCACTTCGGGCAAAGTCCAAAAATCCATGCTGAAGGTGGGCAATCCCAAATGGTAATAGGACCACAATTCGAACGAGCCGTCCTTGGCGTCGGGCGTTTCCAGGCGGCCGCCGTCCAGCTTCCCCTTTTTCAGGAATTCCTTGAATTGTTTGGCAAGTTCCTTGTAATAATTCAGATCTTCGGGCAGGGGATTCACTACCGCCCCCAGACCCAGGAAACTGGCCACCATGGATTCCGTAAGTTCCATTCCCGGGGGCGCCATGGTGCGGGCGATTTCCATGACCTCTGCCATAGTATAAGTTTTATCAGTGTCCACGTTTAAAAAAGCTCCGATCTGCTTGGGGATTTTTATCTTGCTGAAATCCGCTTCGCCTTTGCGGCCTCCGCGGGGGGGCTCCAGGCAGAAATTGCTCTCGCCAAAAGTGACGGTCATGGCGATCTCGGGATGTTGGAAAATAAAACGGATCAGGCCCAGGCTTTCGCTTTCGCTGCCAGCCCATTTTCCGCCGTTGCGGCTGAAAAAGCGGAACAAGTGGGGGAAATTGATGCCGATGTTTACTCCACCGGGGCCGTCCTCGCCGTATTGGCCGTCACCGTCGTTGTCCAGACCTTCGAGGTAAAGCTTGAATATCCCCTTCTCCCCTTTGGCCGCATCGGCTTTTTTCATCAGTCGCGGTTCACTTTCCAGGGGCAGCCATTCCCCCTCGGGGTCTTGAACGCGCATCGTGGTAATGAGACCGTTGCCATCGAGATCGTCGGCACCGTCCTCATCCACGCGATCGTCCATGTCGTCATTGTGCGGCCGGCCATTGCGGCTGTCCCGTAGTAGGGGCTTGGCGAAATAGCTCTCCGCCGCGTCGGGATTGCCCAGGGGAAGAATGAACCAACCCTTATCCTGACGGGTTTCCGGCTTCTCCAGGATGGAGCGGATCAGGAACATAGCCGCTTCCGAGGCCAAAGGGACTGTCCCTTCCAGGTTGGCAGCCACCAGAACGGCAGGCAGGCGTTTCGTTTTGTTTCCGGCCTCTGGACCAATGTAGAGAATGAACAGCGGTTTCCCGCCCGGAGAGGCTGCGATCTCGATCAGGTCGGTCAGTTTTGCGTGGCTGCGGGACAGGCTTTTCAAGACCTGGTTGAGTTCTGCGGGGGAATGGTAGTGATCAAAAACGAGATTTGGCTTGGCAGCCTGAGCACTGGCGCCGGAAAAAATCATGCATAGGATCATTGAAAATATTTTTTGCTTCATTTTCACCTCGATGGGTTTGATCGCATAGGAAAAAAATGTGCCGGTTAAGCGGTTGGATCATACACTTGTACGACGTGTAGATGGATAATGTTTTTTCCTGTTTGCCAGGATGCTTCAATACCCGGGTTTTTGCGCCGCTAAAAAGTTTTTCCGGTAATAGGCAACCGAAGCACGCAGAGTATCCGCTGCATGGGGCTCCAGGGTGATGGAAAACGGACAGGGCAAGCCTGCTATGACCGTTTTGGCCGCCTGCCAGTTGATGCTCCCCTGTCCCAGGGCCAGGTGGTCGTCGCTGTCGCCGTGGTTGTCGTGAAGATGAAAATGGATATGTCGTCGTGGATCGAGATAAAAAAGCCATTCTTGGAAAGGGATGCGGGCAAAGACCTGGTGGTGGCCGAAATCGAAACAATGGATCAGGCGCGGCCGCCCGGCTTTTTTCAGCAATTGCAAAACGATATGGGGAGTGGGTTCGGCGATGTTTTCCAGGGCAATGAGCGGACCGTCGTCATCCTGCAGCAGGGTTGAAAAAAAACGGGCGCTACGGTCCAGCCATTGCTCGAATTGCTGGCGGTAATAAATAGGATCGTAATTAAAATGCATGACCACCAGCTTGCTTTCCAAGGTCTGGGCAATTTCCATGACCTGCTGCATTTTTTTCAGACTGAGCTGGCGAATATCCTCGTCGGCGGCTCCGGGCCAGACATCCATAAACGGTGCGTGGATGGTATGTTCGCGAAAATCGCCGAGAATTTTTTTTGTCGCGGCAATGGTCCGAACCGAAAATTCCTTCAGCCTTTCGGCTTTGATGTATATTTCGGGACTGGCATGCAAGGCGGCGATCCCGGTCGCTTCCCGGTCCAGGCGTTCGCTGGCGACGCGGATAAAAAGATCCTCAAACATCGCGGTTGCCGATCAGTTTGTTGACCTGGTAGGACAATTGCTCGATCTTGAAAGGCTTGGGAATGAAATGACTGATCTTGCTCTTGAAGATCTCCGTTTCCAAGTATTCCTTGCCGTAGCCGCTGGCAATCAGGATCTTGATTTCCGGTCGAAGCTCTTTCAGGACATGAAATACTTTTTCTCCGGATATGCCCGGCATTTCAATGTCCAGGATGACCAGCGTGATCTCGGTGCTGTTTTTTTTGAATATTTCGATGCCTTCCGTGCCGTTGGTGGCGGTCAGGCATTTCAAGCCCAGGGTCTTGAGCATGTCGTAGCCGATTTCACGAACCACCTCCTCGTCATCGATGAGCAGCACCATGCCTTCGAGAGGGGCTGCCGGCTCTGTATCTTCCTTGGCAATGGACTGGAATATCTCTTTGGCAATAACGGGGAGCAATATTTTAAAAAAGGTGCCGCGACCGGTCTTTGAATCTACTTCGATCTGACCGTTGTAGTCGCGGACGATCTCCCGAACAATGGCCAAACCCAATCCGGTGCCACGACCCTGGCCCTTGGTAGTGAAAAACGGCTCGAAGATTTTGTTGAGGTTCTCCTGGCTGATGCCGCTGCCGTTGTCGCTGATTTCGATCAGGGCATATTGTCCGTCCAGCAGGTTGCTCTGGTTGCTGATGTCGACCAGATCGGTTTTGATGCGCAGGATGGGTTGGGGGACATTTTCCAGGGCATCCCTGGCATTGATGATCAAATTGATCAGGACCTGAGAAATCTTGGTTTTGTCGGCCCGAAGCAGGATCTGGCTTTGATACAGCTGAATGTCCAGGTTGGTCACTTTCAGGTTCATGGCCAGGAAATCCAGCGATTCCTTGATCAGGTCATTGATGTTGATGATTTCCTTTTCAGCCATTTTTTTACGCGAAAAATTCAGCAGCTGGTTGATCAGGGTGGAAGCCCTTTCGCTGGAATTGATGATCGTGGAGACGTATTTTTTCACCTTGGGATTGTCGGCGATCTTTTTTTCAAGAAGTGAGGCGTAACCCATGATGCCGCTCAAAAGGTTGTTGAAGTCGTGAATGATATGGCTGGTCAACAGGCCCAGTGATTCCATTTTCTGGGCCTGCAGCAGCGAGGACTCGAGTTTTTTCAGCGCCGAAACGTCTTCGATGTGAATGACCACGCCGCTCTGCTCGGCGGTAACGGGGTAAAGTGTAAAGTTGGCAATTTTAAAATCCTCTTCACCGATGAATACTTTTTCATCATTGAGGTAAATGGTTTTTTTCAGGATCATGATCTCGTTGATGATGTCCTTGTACTTGTCGAACAGCGGCAAAAGCGCGTAGAGGTTTTTACCGAAAGCGTTGGCGAATGCGATACCGAGGATTTTCTCGGCGGATTGGTTCCAGGTGGTGATCAGGCTGTGGTTGTTGATGGAGATTACCGCGTAGGGACTGGCGTTGATCAGCTTTTGCATGAACCCCTGTAATGACCTGAGCTGGGCAGTCAGGCTGCGCCATTCCGAAATGTCACGCAGCAGGATAATGCCGCCGATGATGATGTTGCCGCTTTTCAGAGGCTCAATGATCAGGTCCACATAATTTTCTTCTTCCAGTATGGGATTGACGGTGTTGATGCGGTGGAAGCTGTTGCCTCCTTCCAGCACATTGCGCACCAATTCATCGAAGCCGCTTTCAATTGAATTCCTGGTCAATATGAAATTGAGGTTCTGGCCGATGATACTGACCCCGGTGGCTTTGATCAGGTCGCGGGCCCTGGTATTGATGAAAGTGATGCGCAGCCTGCGGTCCACGATGATGATCATTTCCGGAATCGACTGAAAAATCTGCCGTGAGAACAGGATTTGGTTTTTCAGGTTCATCTCGGCTTTTTTGCGTTTGCTGACATCGGCGATCACCGCCAGGAATCCGCTGATGCGGTTGTTGAAATCCCTGATCTTGGCAAGGGACAGGGAAATGTCGATTTTTTCTCCGGTCTTCAAGGTCAGCGTGGTTTCCTGGTCAATGGCTTGCTCGCTTTTTTTTAATTCAGCGGCGATGGTGCGAATGAATTTTTTTTCCAAAAAAGCACCGACGCGCAGCTTGGCGATCTCCTGATTGGCGATCTGGAATTTTTTCAGTCCGTATTCATTCATGGAAGTAGGACGCATGCTTGCATCCAAAGTGATCACAATGGACTGGCTGGTTTGCATCAGTTTTTCCAGGTATTCCCTGGCTTCATTGGTTTCGCTTATTTTTTTCTGCAGCTGGGAGAAAACATTTTCGATGTTGGTGAATACATCGCCGATTTCCTTGAAAAGCTGCGAGTGCTGCCGTGCGCCCCTGCTGTTTCCCGTTTGCTGGAAAAAGAGCAGGTTGTCGTTGATCTGCGTCATCGGTTTTAACATCGATGCTCTAAGGAAATAGAACAACAAGACCATGAAGACCAGCAGGACCAAGGCGTTCAATGTAAAAAAGGCTACGCTGCCTTTGCGAATATTGGCGAACAGTTTTGCGGAGCTGAGGGTGAATACGTAATGCCAGCCGGTACTTTCTTGCTTATAGACAAAAACCATTTCCTGTTCGTTGCCAAAGCGGAACAACTTTTCAGAAAAAGGTCCCGCTTTGAGGGCCGAAATGATTTGCCGGGTTTTTTTATCGCGGATCATGGAATTAAAATCAAACTTTTGGCCCTGGCTAAGATCATTTCTTTTGTAAAGGGGAGCGAGTTCAGGGTGAAGGATTACTTGCAGGGAGCCGTCCGTGATGAACAGGCTCGAGTTGGAGAAATATTTGTCGGTCTGCACCAATTCGAGCAGCTTTTCGATCGGAATGTCATGACCGATGACGCCCTGGAACCGGCCGGCGCTATAAACCGGCACGACCAGGCTGGTTATCCATTTTTCCCAGATGTCATCATAATGCAGGCCGGAAATTTTGACTTCTTTTTCCGGATTCCTTTCCGGAGTGCCGAGGCTGTAAACCGCGTCCTTGCTGAAATCATAGTTTTCGGCTATTTCCAAGGCGCGCAGTGGCGGGGAAACCGCCAGCCAATTGTCCTTGGAAATGAAATAGGTGCTGAACATGGAGGGTTTCAAGGAGGTCAGATAGTGTTTTATCAGCGGCAGGCCGGCGGCGATCGTCTCGGCCTGGGCCGGAAAATCCGCGCGGTTGGGAGTGTATATCCCCAGGGCCATTTCCCCTATACCGATTTGAAAGCGGGATTGCCGCAGCGGCAGGGAATCGTTTGCCGGAGAATCTTCCGGCCGGGCCAGCAGCTTGGTGAAAATCTGTGCCGTCTGCCGAGCGGTCCGTTTTTTTTCAATCCAGAAATTGTTCTCATGCTGCAGGATATTGTTGAAAATCATCCTGCCGTTTTCTTTGAAATCCTTGTTCAGCCAATGATTGAAAAGCGAATCCTGGTGCCAGTATTGGATGGAGACAATGACAACAAAACAGACTATCAGAATGATGAAAAGCTTTAGGGATAGTTTTTTCATCAATACTGTGGCTGAGAATTCGACATCTTTATTTGTTTTCCTCTTGATCCTGATAAATGATTTTTATGCCGGCGATTTTTTTCTGGATCGGGAAAACCCCCAGTAAGACCTGGCCTGAATTTTTGGTCTTGGCGAAAATTTTCATTTTGATATTTTTCCAATTGGCCATGTTTTTTATGAAAGCGGCTTTGGATGTCGCCCGGTAACCGAAGAAACCCTTGACAAAGATCTCATCGCTGACCTGGCCGGGGGCGAGCGGCTTTTTTAGCGTTTCGATAAAGCCATCGGTTAGATTTTCTCCGCTTTCTTCAAAAATGAAAATGCAATTGAATCCTATATACTGCAGGGGACGGCTACCGGTATTCTTTATTTTAAAAGTGAAGGCCGGGACAATGATCGCTTCATCGGGCCTGACCTTTTTGTCGACCCAGATGGAATCATGCCAGACGATTTGAATGGATTCGGCCACTTCTTTGTCGCTCATGGTATCCTGGATCACGGTTTTATAGAACAAGAGAACCAGAGCCAGTCCGATGAAAAAAATGAGCAAGGAGGCCCAAAATTTGGTTTGCTTATAAAAAGGGACTTTTTCAGTGATTGCTGTGAACAAATCGTTGTTTTCGCTCATATATATCTCCTTTTCATTTATATATATCATTTGGGTCAATATTTCAAGCCGGAAAAATTTTGCAAAAAAAAGGGGAGTTTTATGCAAACCCCCCTTTATAAAAAAAAGTTTAGATCAAACGATGCCGTAAGCGAGCATGGCCTTGGCGACCTTGACAAAACCGGCAATGTTGGCGCCCATCAGGTAGTCGCCCTTGCTGCCGTATTTTTCGGCGGCATCGAGGCACTGCTTGTGGATGTCCTTCATGATTCTCTGCAGGTTCTGGTCGACCTGTTCGCGGCTCCAGTAAAAGCGCTGGCTCTGCTGCGCCATTTCCAGGCCGGAGACGGCTACGCCGCCGGCGTTGGCCGCTTTGGCCGGGCCATAAAGCACATTGTTGCCCTGGTAAACCTTGATGGCGGCCAGGTTGGAAGGCATGTTGGCCCCTTCGGATACGCAGAAGCAGCCGTTCTTGACCATGGCCTGGGCGTGCTCTTCGTCGATTTCGTTCTGGGTGGCCGAGGGGAAAGCCACATCGATCTTGAGGCCGTCCTTGATCACGTCCCAGACGCTTTTGCCTTCGTAATACTTGGCTTTGGCATGCTTGGCCACGTATTCCTTGATGCGGGCGCGCTGGACTTCCTTCAGGTTGATGATTTCGGCCAGTTTGCCGGCGTCAATGCCCTCTTCGTCGACGATGGTGCCGTTGGAGTCGGAGAGCGTGATCACCTTGCCGCCCAGCTGGTTGACCTTCTGGGTGGTGTACTGGGCGACATTTCCCGAGCCGCTGACCGCGCAGCGCAGGCCTTTGAAATCCTTGCCCCGGGTGGCCAGCATTTCGGCGGCGAAATAAACCGAGCCGTAGCCGGTGGCTTCGGGGCGGATCAGGCTGCCGCCGTACTCCAGGGCGCGGCCGGTCAACACGCCGGTATGTTCGTTGCGGATCTTTTTATAGTAGCCGTACAGGAAGCCGATTTCACGGCCGCCCACGCCGATGTCGCCGGCGGGAACGTCCACATCGGCGCCGATGTAGCGGTAGAGTTCGCGCATGAAAGCCTGGCAGAAACGCATAACTTCATTGTTTGATTTGCCCTTGGGATCGAAATCACAACCGCCTTTACCGCCGCCCATAGGCAGGGTCGTCAGCGCATTCTTGAAGATCTGCTCGAAGCCGAGAAACTTGATGATGCCCAGGTTGACCGAGGGGTGGAAGCGCAAACCGCCCTTGTAGGGGCCGATGGCGTTGTTGAACTGAACGCGGAAGCCCTTGTTGACATGGACCTCACCTTTGTCGTCCATCCAGGGGACGCGAAAGAGGATGGAGCGGTCGGGTTCGACGATGCGCTCGTAAATTTTGGCTTTAACGAATTCGGGATGTTTCTGGACCGTGGGTTCCAGCGTTTCCAGAACCTCCTTGACCGCCTGGTGGAATTCGGGTTCACCTGGATTTTTGCTTTTAACTTTTTCAATGAGTTCTTTGATCACTGACATTTTTTATCTCCTTAAATAAATTTGGCAAGCCGCAGGTTGATTTCATGGATTTTTGAATTGAAATTAATTATTAACAAAAAGGGCAGGGAATGTCAACAAATTTCCTTGACAAACTGCGAAAAAAAAATTATTAATGGTAGGCATGCGACTGTTAAGAAACATTCTGGCTTTTCTAATTGCTTTTTTGCTCATTTTACTCATTTTTATCCCGGTTTTGGTCATTTGCGGTCTTTTTAAACAAGATAAATTTCTTTTTTCTCAATCCCGCCTGGTCATCAAAACAACCCTTACACTCCTCGGCGTGCAAGCAAAGGTCCGGGGTCTGGCTGCTGTCGATTTCTCGGTTCCTCAGGTCGTGATCTGCAACCACCTGTCGAACCTGGACGGCCCGCTACTGGTCAGTGTCCTGCCGGTCAACCCGCGGGTGCTGATCAAGGTCGAGGCCCGGAAAATACCCTTGATCGGCTCGGTCATGAAACTGGCCGATTTTGTGTTTGTCGATCGCTCCAGTCCGCAGCGCCGCCAGGAAGCGCTGGCCGAAGCGATCGAAAAAGTAAAAAAAAAGCGCTATTCTTTTCTTGTTTTTCCTGAAGGCACACGCAGCAAAAATGGGAGGATTCAGGATTTTAAAAAAGGCAGTTTTCTGATCGCCCTGCGGGCCGGCGTGCCGGTTCTGCCGATAAAAATCTCAGGTACCCATCAGTTGATGCCGCCGGGTCGAAAAACCGTCGGCCGGGGCACGGTTGAGATCGAATTTTTTCCGCGCCAGGAATTGAAGAACATTGCGGAAAATAAATTGGCGGAATTCATGAAAAGCCTGCAGCAAAAATTTTATACGGATAAAAACCATGAAAATCATTGATCCCGAAAAAATTCAGCGCCGGGCCCAATTGCTGGCCGTCCTGAATGAAGATCCCCAGGTCGGACGCGCCATCGATCTGCTGGCGGCAGCCCTGCAAAAGGGGAGCAAGGTGCTGGTGTTCGGCAATGGCGGCTCGGCCACGCAGGCGTCGCACTTTGCCGCCGAGCTGGTCAACAAATTTTATTTCCGGCGCCGGGCCCTACCGGTCCTGGCCTTGAACGCCGACATGGCCAACGTGACCTCTATCGCCAACGACGAAGATTTTCAATTCATTTTTTCGCGACAGCTGGAAGCATTCGGGAGCAAGGGCGATGTGGCCCTGGGCATCACCACCAGCGGCATGTCGGCCAATGTCCTGCTGGCCCTGGCTAAGGCCCGTGAAAGGGGAATGCCGACCATCGCTTTAGCCGGGAATCAGGTGGAAAGCCTGCAGGAGATTCCCGTGGATGTGTTGGTCGTTGTGGATGACCGGGACACGCCCACCATCCAGGAAATGCACTTGTTTTTGCTGCATGTTATGGCGGCAACGGTTGAAAAGAGACTATTTGGAGGAAAGCATGATTGAACTGTCTTCACGGGTGAAAACAATGACCAGCTCGCCGACCCTGAAACTGCTGCAGATCAAAAAACAGCTGCAGGCCCAGGGCAAGGTGATCCTTGATTTCGGTGCCGGCGAACCTGATTTCTCCACACCGCAAAACATTAAAAACGCCGGCATGGCCGCCATCAGGGACGATTTCACCAAATATACGCCCACCGCGGGGATTGCCGAATTGAAAAAAGCCATTCAAGCTTCCTATCAGGCCGAACAGAAATATGCCGCCAAGGACAACCAGATCGTGGTTTCGCCCGGCAGCAAATACGGATTATTCCTCCTGCTGCAGGCCATTGTCGATCCCGGAGACGAAGTGATCGTTCCTCTTCCCTTTTGGGTTTCGTATCCGGAGATGGTGAAATTTTGCGGTGGCCGGGTGGTCTACGCCGATCACCTTCAACCCGACAGGCTTTTTGAACTGACCGCCGCTTCATACATTTCCAAGTGCAGCGACCAAACAAGAGCCGTGATCGTCAATTCGCCTTCCAATCCCACCGGCAAGATCATGAACAGCGAAGAGTTGGGAAAATTGATCGATTTTTTTTACAAAAAAAATATCCTGATCATCATCGATGACTGTTACCGAAAAATCATTTACACTCCCGGGGAATACCCTTCACCCATGAATCTCGTGCCCGCCGCCCGCGAGCATGTGGCGGTGATCAGTTCACTTTCCAAGACCTACGCCATGACCGGCTGGCGCCTCGGCTATACCATCGCCCATGCGGAGCTGGTAGCAGCCATGACCAAAATCCAGGAACACTCAACCTCCAATCCCTGTTCGATCTCCCAGAAAGCGGCGGTGGAGGCCCTGTCCGGGGATCAAAGTGCCGTGCAGACCATGGTGGAAGAATACCGCCGGCGCCGGGATTACTTTGCCCGCCGGGTCGATGAGATCGGCCATATCACCTACTCCCTTCCCGACGGCGCTTTTTATTTCTTTGCCGATTTTTCCCATTATATTCATAATAAAAAGTTCCAGGACGACAACCAGCTGGCCATGGATATTCTTGAAAAATTGAATGTCATTCTGGTCCCGGGATCGGCTTTCGGCGCCCCCAATCACCTGCGCATTTCCTATGCCACGTCCATGGAAGACATTCAGGAAGGCCTGCGCAAACTGGAAGAATACCTGCACAATGGCCGCTAGCCACATGGGCATTTCTCCGGGCTGCAAGCGGCGGGGAGCCACACCCTGATGGTGTTGGATTACAAAGACGTCTCTTTTTCGTTCAGCAGCCGCAACGCCCGCCGCCGCCGGCAAAAACTGAGGCTGGCGCTTCTTGTTTTTTTTGTCCTGGTTGTTTTTCTCGGTTATCGTTATCTGAAAATCAGTTTGGCTGTAGATGAAATCCAGGAACTGCTTCTGGCCGACCGCCTGACAGAAGCCGAAAACCGTTTGCGGGCTTTAGAATCCTCGTTTTTTCAGCAGGGGAATATCCGTGAATTGCGGGCTTTGCATGAGCTTTTCAAAGGCCGGCTGCATGAGGCCGAAACGCAACTGAAAAAACTGCAGCAGGACGATGTTTCGACCTCGCTGCGTTCCGGACAATTGTTGAAGTATTTTTTTGACCGGGGCGAATATTTGCAGCTCAAGATCTACACCGCTTACCTGCTGTCCCGGGGGGGTGACGAAGTCCTCTGGTTCAGCGCTCTTTGCCAGGCCGCGTTTTTACACTACGGCGAATCGGAAAAAGCCATGGCCGGACTTTCGCCCTCATACAAAAAGGCCAACGGCAAAGCCCTGGAAGTCCTGAGCCATTTCAACCGTTCCTTGCGCCTGGGGCGGGTCGACTATATTTTTGACAAAAACGACCGGCCGCTGGCCTATTTTGATCTAGAGCGCCGGGTTACCCGTTCATGGATCCCAGGATTGGACCTGGGCGATTTTGATGCGCAGTTTAAAGAGGGTGCCCGCATTTTTCGCCTGAGCCTGGATTCCGGGCTGCAAAAAAAAGTCGATCATCTTTTCAAAGATTATTTCGGCACCCTGGTGCTTCTGGATTTGCCGGAAAACAGCATTGCCGTCGCGTATTCAAAGCCCAGGTCGTTTGCGGCCGCCAACGCTGCTTTTGTGGAGCAGTTCGAGCCCGGCTCCATCATCAAGATCATTTCGCTCCTGGCCTATTTGCACCTGGCCGAAGGCGGTTTGTTTCCCCTGGTTTGCCCGGGCCGGCTCTCCTTGGGGGACAAGGTTTTTTATGACTGGATCGAACATGGGTCGGTGCGCGATTTCAGCCAGGCCCTGGCCCGGTCCTGCAATTTCAGCTTCGCCCGCATGGGATTGCGGGTTGGATCCACACGCCTGGCCGAGCTGCTGCAAAGCTTTTTTTTCAATGGCCCGCCATTCACGGATGGGTTCATCAAACTCCATACCGGTAGCTTCAACAGCAAGGTCGCGGCTGACTTCCAACTGGCCAATCTGGCCGTGGGCCTGGAGGAAATTCGCTTGACCACGATTCACGCCGCCGTTCTGGCGGCAATTTTTTCGCAAAGCGGCCAGCTTTTTCCTCCTTATCTCATTGACGATGTCAAAAATATTCTCGGCCTCGGGTTTTACCACCATGACGCCCGGCCGGTCCGGGTCCTGTCCGACGACCTGAATTTCATGCGCGTCAAGAAAGCCATGGTGGATGTGGTGGAAAATAAAAAAGGCACCGGGCGCCGGGCCCGCAGCGAAACGGTCCGGGTGGCCATCAAGACCGGGACCGCCGGCAGTTCCCGCCAGGGGCTTGACGCGGTCATCATCGGTTTTTTTCCGGTCGAGAAACCCCGCTATGCCTTTGCTTTCAGGCTGCAAGGCGCGGGCAAGGCTGAATTAAACGGTGCGTTTTTTCTGCGTGACCTGTTGAAATCTCTTTATCAAAAATAAAATGAAAAAAATAATTCTATTATCATGTTGGCTGCTTTTGACGTTCAGCCTCTCGGCCAGGACCCTGATCCTGCCGCTGGCCGTGGATACCCATAACCATGCGTCGTTTCAGTGGCTGGGCAAAGCGGTTTCTTTTTACCTGATTGCCGGCCTCAGCCAGAACTCTTTGCCCGTATGCGCCGAGGAGGAAGTCCAGATCATTTTGAACCGCAACCTGATCCACTTTCCCTTCAATATAACAAAAGCTACGGCCATGGTCCTGGCCAGGGAATGCCAGGCGGATCGGCTGTTGTGGGGAGAAATTTTGTTTAGTGATAAAAAATCTTCACAGATGCAAGTTCAGCTTATTTTGATCGATGTCAAGGAACAGACGCAAAAACACCTGCCCTTGACCAAGGGAAATTTCAATGACATATACCGGATTCAGGCAGAAGCGCTCAAAACTGTCGTAAAGACCATTGGCGGCGGGTCCCAGGGAACCGTTTTGCCGAAGTTGAACTTGTCTTTGCCCGATTATGAAAAATTCATCAAAAGCCTGCTGCTTAACGATACCGACAAAAAACTGGAGCTGTTGCTGCCCCTATCAGCAAAAGGCGCCCGCTCTGATTGTTTCAATTTTGAACTGGCAAAAAATTTTTTGGAAAAACGCGACCTGGAAAAATGTGAAAGCCAATTGAACTTGGTGGCCGATACCCTGCACTTCAAGGATAAAAAAGACTTTCTGTTGGCTCTGGTCAATTTTTTTAACGGCGATGCCGATATGGCCCTGAACCGCTTCATCAATTTGCAGCGGCGGAACCTTTATCCGGTCGCGACCCACAACAACCTGGGAGTCATTTACCTGGGCAAAGGCGATTTGCCAAAGGCTGAAAAGTGTCTGCGCTACGCCCTTTCCCTGAAAAAGGACCCGGAAATCTATTATAACCTGATCCTTTTGCTGCAGGCTACGAATAAGAAGGAGCAGGCCTTGCGGGAATTGCCGCGCGCCCTGCAGCTGTTCCCCGATGATGAGAAATTGCTGGAGCTGTTTCCCTTTTTCCTGGCGGCTGCCGAGAACAGGGACACGCTCAGTCAGGCCTTCCGGGAGTATGTCCAATTCACCATTCCGGAAGAGAAAACCCTGCCTGGCGGGCATCTGCTTATGAATCCCTTCCAGGTCGGGTTGATTTCCGAAGCGGCCGTGCCCGGAAACCTTTTTTATATTGAAGCCCGCAATCTTTTTTTGGAAAATGATTTTGACGGCGCCATGCAAAAGGTCGAGGAAGCCATGGAGGGCAACCCCTTCCAGCCCGAGAACCACCACCTGCTGGCGCTGTTGTCAATGCAAAAAAAACAGTATATCCAGGCGGAAATGTATGCCCAGAGCGCCCTGTTCCTTGAAGAGACAGTGGACAACTACCTGCTGCAGATCAAGGTTTATCAGGCTGAAAAGGAAAAGGAAAAATTCCGCCAAACCCTGGCCCTGGCCCTGCAGAAATTCCCGCAAAATCCGGAATTGCTCCGCTTGAGCGGCCGCTAATCGCCTGCGGCTGCGGAGCGGCAACCAGCCATGATCATCAGTGTTTCGCGGCGCGGCGATATCCCTGCTTTTGGCGGCGACTGGTTCATGGAACAGTTGCGCCGCGGCGCCGTAGAGGTCAGGAATCCTTTCCGCCCGGCTCAGGAAACGCGGGTCAGCCTGAAAAAAAAGGATGTCGATGCCCTTGTTTTTTGGAGCCGTGATCCGCGGCCTTTGATGAAACATCTGCGGGAAATAGATCTTGGCGGTTACCCCTATTATTTCCTGCTCACGGCCACCGGCTATCCCCGCCTGCTGGAACCGTCCACACCGCGTATTGAGGAAGCGGCCGGCTTTTTTGAAGATCTGGCCGGGCGCAGCGGTCGGCACCGCGTCATTTGGCGCTACGATCCGGTGATCTTCACGGAGCAAAGCGATTTCGATTTTCATGTCCATAATTTTTCCAGGTTGGCGAGTCTCTTTTCTCCATTCACTTCCCGGGTTATCGTCAGCTTTTTCGATCCCTACCCCAAGGTGGGCAAACGCCTGAAAAAAGCGGGAATCGAAATCGCCGCTGCTGCCGGCAGCCTTGAACAGCAATCCGCCCTTTTGGCGCGATTTGCCGCCGTGGCCGCCGCGGCCGGGCTGGAGATCCAAAGCTGCGCCGAAGCCGCGATCGCGGCTGGAGTGCGAACGGGAAAGTGCATCGACGAGGGACTGCTGAACGAGCTGTTCGGCTTGCGTCTTTCCTATCGCAAGGACCCGTCCCAGAGAAAATTGTGCCTGTGCCAGCAGAGCGTGGACATTGGCAGCTACGGCACCTGCCGCCACGGCTGTCTCTACTGTTATGCCTGCTGAATAATAAAAAAAGATGTATAATAAATATATATCCGCGAACGGGAGGCTAAAATGAAGAAAAAAATCTTTAAGTACGGTTTATCCGGGTGGCTCATCGCCGCCGCGCTCATGCTTGTTTTTTTACCGGGTTGGCTGGCTGCGGCCGAGCTGCAGGCCATCAAGCTGAACCCGCCCGACCTGAAGCGCGGGCTGCCGCTGATGGAGGCCCTATCGGTCAAGGCCTCGGCCCGCGAGTTTTCGGAAAAAGAGCTGAGCCTGCAGGACCTCTCCGACCTGCTCTGGGCGGCCGACGGCATCAACCGGCCGGCGGAGAACAAGAGCACGGCCTCGTCGGCGATGAACGCCCACGACATCCGCATCTATGTCTTCATGAAGGAGGGCGCCTATCTTTACGACGCCCCCAAGCACGAACTGGCCCCGGTCCTGGCCGGAGACTACCGTTCCCAGCTCATGATGGCGCGGCCGCCTCGCCCCGCTGCACCGCCTGCCGCTGCTGCCCCCGTGGCGCCGCCTCCGCCCCCGCCAGCCCCGTCCAACCCACCCGTCCAGATCATCCTGGTCTCCGATGGCGAACGCTTTACGCGCGGCGACCCCGAGAGGAAGTTCGAATGGGGCGCCCTCGACGCCGGCATCGTCTCGCAGAACATCTCGCTGTTCTGTGCCGCCACCGGCCTGAAGACCCGGCCCAAGGCCTCTATGGACAAGGCAAAAATTAAGGAGCTGCTTAAGCTGGCCGATACCCAGACCATCTTTCTCAACCACCCCGTCGGCTACGCGAAGTAACCTTAAAATTATTATTGTAGTGCAAGGACTTTTGCTGACCAGAATTCCACCCTAAATTGTAAATGCAACCATTTTGTGCTAAATGGAAAAGCAAGGAGAGAGCAAGGGAGGTATTCATGTTCGTTCACGCCGGTAACAAAAAAAGAAGTATCCGAATGAAATGTGTGATTCTCATCGCGCTGCTGGCCATGTTCGCCCTGCCGGCCGGCGCCGAGCAGAAACAAAAACAGTCCCTCGGGTTCTTTACCGGCTGGTCCTTTGGCCTGGGGAAAGTATTCATAGATGAGTCCCCGGGTGGCCATACGTTCAATCATTACATGCCCAATTTTATTCTTGGCGTATATTTGCAGCACAACTTTTCCGAGTCGTTCGGCCTGCAGCTCAATATAAACTATCAAAAGTGCTCCAACCACTGGGAGTTTTATTATTGGGAGCGGCATGAAGAGGGAAAAGAGTCGCTAGGCAGCTTTTCCTTCAGCCTGAACGGTATCGCTACTGTCAGCAGGTCGGCCATGACGGAGTTCTACATTTTGGGTGGGATTGGGATGTTCACCGGTCCCTTCGATTACCAAAGGTCCTTCCTACAATTTTCAGGCGGGACGGGGGTAAAACTCCGGCTAAGGCCCGGATCGCGGACGTTCGTCAACCTGGCCGCGGTATTCCATCATTTTCTGTACAAGTATGGTGGAGCCAGTAATGGGGATTATTTGAAGCTTCAAGCCGGTCTAGAATTCCCTCTCAAGAGTAAGTAGGATAACCTTTGAAAGGAACGGAAAACATGCCTTTGCCGGCCGGCCAGTTCCATAACTTGGGGTTGAGGTCCTTGCATCTGAAAAGTTGAAGTACAGGCTAACCTTAAATTTCGTTTATCGACCTTTTTCTGCTACAGTAATGCTACAGTAATATTATCCTGAATTATCGGCAGTCACCATTTTGCTGTTAGAAAATAATAAATGAAATCGAATTGTCCAGAAGGCTCGTGAAGTAGAGAATTTGTAACTAAAAAGAAAAAGTACGGTCTATCCTGACACTTCTACCGGCGTGATTCGAACACGCAGCCTGCTGATTAGAAGCCAGTCGTTCCATAGTCCTTCCTGCATCAGGCAGCATGGAAAAATATTGTTGTCTATGATAAATTGATTGCATCAGCTGAAGAAGTTTTCACAAAAAACATTGGCAGAGGAGGCTTTCATGAAATCAGGGAAGGGGAGAATTGCATTGAGCGCAGGCTTTCTTTTGGCCGTCATTTTATTTTTTTCCCCGCGGGTGATTTTCGGGCAGCTAGAAGCCCCGCAAAAGCCGCAGTGGATGGAACTTGGCGACAAGGTCGAGGCTTCCGAGATTGATTCCTCCCAGTATCCGTTTTTTACTAAGTGGCTGGATGAATTCGGAAAAGCGCCGCTCGATTATGCCCTCGAAAAGTGCCGGGAGCACCAGGTAATCATCTTCGGCGAACTGCATGGAGTCAAGGACTATTTGGATTTTTTTCTTAAGCTCATTCCCGAAGCGTATCATAAGGCGGGGATGCGGGTTGTTGTTTTAGAAGCTTTCAAATATGATCAGAGTGCAAATATTGAAAAACTGGTTGAAGGAATAACCTACGATAGAAAGCTGGCTTTGGAAATCGCCCGTTCCGTCTCTTGGCCGTGGTGGAACTATAAGGAATATGTGGATATTTTTGAAGTGGTCTGGAAACTCAATAAGAGTCTGCCACCCGATGCCGAACACATGAAAGTCATCGGCATGGATGTCGGAACAGACAATGCGCTCAACCGGCTGTATCGGGACAACAAGCTTGAGGATAGGGACCTGATTGAAAAAGCCAGGGTTGAAAACATGTTCAATTATGTGCGGGATGAATGGATGGCTGGAGTGGTAGAAGAAAACATCATTAGAAAAAAAACTAAGGGCATAGTCTGGGTTGGGCTTAATCATTCTTTCACCCATTACGCACAACCTGCGGTCAATAAGGATGGAATACTGGTCCATGATTGGCCGCGCCTGGGCAATCTTCTTTATCGCAATTATCAAGACAAGATTTTTCAAATTTCCTTTCACTATCCTGCCCCCGATGATTCACCAAAGGTCATTTTTGACAAATACGACGGAGGGAACCCGGTTCTGGGTGGTCTAATCGAGAAAATCATGGCCGAGCGGGGAAACAAACCGGTGGGATTCGATGTTTTTTCATCTCCCTTTGCCAATATCAGAGATAGCCGTTCATACTTGTTCTATTTTCAGCCCTATGTCAGATTCTCGGATATCGCGCGAGGCTACATTTTCATCACTCCATGGGATAAAAGGACCAAGTCTCAGAAAATAAAGAATTTCATTTCAGACGAGATGTTTAGAAAGTATAAGCTCTATTTTGAAACCGCCTACAAAAGAAGTTTTAAAAATGCCCGGGAAGTGAATGAAATTCTAGAAAAAGATTGATAGTCTGGGCCTGGGGTTGTACACGGGCCGCAATTTATCTGGAAAAGCCCGTGAAATAGGGGATTTGGGGCTGAAAAGTCGAAGTTTAAGCTAATCTGACACTTCGAAAATAGCCAATACGTGTCAAGGTAGAGTTATTTTGCTCAATGATTGGCAACTGTCAGAAAATGTTACGGGGATAAATCTGGCACATATACAAAAGAATAAATTGCACTGTGAGGTTTTTATCTTTCTGGAATGAAAAACAATGCCCTTTTGATCAACGTATCATTATCTTGCGCAAAAAACCTGGATGGCTATAATCTTGTAGGAGACCCGTAATCCGGAGGTGGCGGATGAAGAAAAAAGGATACCGGTCGATCGAGCTCGAGTCCAAGCTGGAGCGCCGTGATTTTTTAAAGATCGGCGGCGGTTCGCTGCTTGGAGCAGGGCTGCTGCTGGGACGGCCGCCGGTTTTTGGTGAGGAAACAGCCAAGCCCACGCCTGCGGCCAAGCCCAAGACCAACATCGACGAAGCCATGGCCGTAGCGCGTACGAAATACTCCCTGCCCGGACTTTTTCCGGGAAAAGTGGTGGCGGTCAAGGATGACCAGGCCATGAACGAAGGGGGAGTGAACGGCAAGGTCGTGACCTCCATGTTTGAAAAAGGCATCCAGGCCCTGACCGGAAAATCCCTTGCCGATAGTTTCTCGCTTCTTTTTAAAAAGAACGATGTGGTGGGCATCAAGGTCAATCCCGTGGGAGCGGGGCTGATTTCGACGCGCCTGGAGGTGGTCGATGCCGTGATCGCCTGGCTGCGCCAGGGCGGCATCCCTGCCGGCAATATCGTCATCTGGGACCGCTTCGATTACATGCTGGCCGATGCCGGCTTCACCGCGACGCGCTACCCGGGCATCGGCATCCAGGGGCTGCAGACCATGGACGAGGCCGCGGCCGAGGGCAAGAGCCAGGACGACAGCCGCTGGCTGGACAAGAACGGCCGCCATGTCAGCGAAAAGAACTTTGACCTGGAAGCCTATTATTTCGCCGATGTGGAGGCTCCCCAGGACAAGCCCTACCTCAACCAGCACGTTTTCAACGGCAAGCATTCCTATTTCGGCAAGCTGCTGACCAAAACCCTGACCAAGATCATCAATATCCCGGTTTTCAAGAATACGGGCAACGGCATTTCCATGGCCACCAAGAACCTGGGTTACGGAGCCATTTGCAATACCAACCGTCTGCACAAGCCGATTTTTTTTGATGTCTGCACCGAAGTGCTGGCCTTTCCGGTCATGCGCGACAAACTGGTGCTGAACGTCACCGACGGCCTGCGCGCCCAATACGACGGCGGCCCGGGCCCGCTGGCCCAGGCAACCTGGTTTCTGAACACCCTGTTCTTCGCCAGCGATCCCTTTGCCCTGGACATGACCTGCCACAATCTGCTGCTGCAGAAGCGCAAGGAGATGAACGTCAAGGTGAACGAGCACCCGATGTATACCGAGTACCTACGTTACGCCCAGCGCCTGGGGCTGGGGATCGCCGACCCGGCCAAGATCGCCTTCGCCCAGGTATGATCGCCCTGTGAGAGTGCCGCTGGTTTTTCCCCTGCTGGCCGCCCTGGCGTTCACCGTGCCGCTAGCGGCCATGGAGTTCCCAACCGACGGCTTTTCTCCCGGATGGAAGCGCTCCGGCCCGGTGGAGATCTATGCTCCCACCGCTCTGTACAACGTGATCGACGGCGGGGCGGAACTTTACCTGGAGATGGGATTCATTGATCTGCAGATTCAGAAGTATCTCGGTTCGGGTGCGGAGATCGCCGTGGAGGCCTATCACATGGAAAACCAGGCCGCGGCCCTGGGCATCTACTTGCTCAAGTGCAGCAGGGAGACGCCGCTGCCCGGGATCGCCGACCGCCACAGCGGCGACCGCTTTCAGATCGCTTTGCTGAAAGGCGATCATTTCATTTTTATCAACAATTTCGGCGGCCGCCAAGACCTGCTGCCGGTGATGACGACTCTGGCAAAGAAGATTGGGGCGGCCATTCCCGCGGGAGACGCGGTGCGTGAGCTCGCTGTCCTGCCGGTCGAAAACCAGGTGCCGGGAACGGCGCTGCTCTTGCGCGGCCCCTATTCCCTGCAGGCGGTCTATACCCTGGGACAGGGCGACATTTTGCTGCTTGGGGGCAAAATATTTGCCGCCGCCGCCGTTTATCGCCGGGCTTCGGGCCTGAGCGAGTTGATGATTATAGCCCCGTATGCCGATGAAACTGCCGCCCGCGCCGCTTTTGCCAACCTGAGCCGCAACCTCGACCCCTATCTTCAGATCTTTGAGGCCGGCGGCGATTTCCTGGTTTTCAAGGATTTTAAAAATGAATTCGGCCTGGCCGAGATCCGGGGAACGCGGATCGTGATCCGGGTCAAGCTGGCCCAGCGGCCGGCTCACAGTCAGAAATAGAAATTTGATGCAATAACCAAGGAGGTTACGGATGAAGCGAATGATTTTATGGATCGTGGTCCTGTCCCTGTTGCCCATCGCGGCCGCCAATTTTTCAGCGGCGGAAAAAAGCGGTTTTTCAGATGAATATGAAACTTTGCGTGCCGAACTCGAGCAAAAGATGGCCGACATCAAAACCCGCGAGGCCTATAACAAGCTCATGGCCGAGAGGCAGGGCGCGCTGGAAGCGTTGTTGGCAAAGCATGCAACCGATGCTGCCGCCGGCGATGTGGAGTTGATGCGGGCCCGCATCCTGATCGACCTGAAAAAATATCCCGAGGCTGAGGCCAAGTTGAAGGCCTTGATCGACAAAAAAGGCCCGCTCCAGTACGAAGCCCGGCTGCTGCTGGCAAAGGTGCTGACGGAAACGGAAAAAGTGGGCGAGGCCGTGCCGCTGTTCAGGCAGGTGGAAGGCAAGGCGGGGCGCAGCCCCGATTTCTTCGAGGTCGCCATGGCATTGGCCTTCGAGGCGCCGGATGATACGGTGAGAAAGGAATACATCCATAAGCTTCTCGCGGCTTCCGACCTACCGAAAAAGTTCTCCGGGTACCGCGTTTACCTGGTCACGACCCTGGCCGAGATCGAGATGAAAAAAAGGGACATCGCCGCGGCGAAGAAGATCCTGCAGGACGGCCTCAAGGAATTCACCCTCGACAAGGATGTGAAGTCGCTGCAGTCGGCCCTGAAGCAGCTGGAGTTCATTGGCAAGCCGGCGCCGGCCATCGCCGCCGAGAAGTGGCTGAACTCGGCCCCCCTGGCCCTCGACAAGCTGAAGGGCAAAGTGGTGATCATCGATTTCTGGGCACCCTGGTGCCCGCCCTGCCGCAAGGTCATCCCCACCCTGGCCAAGGATTTCAACGAACTTAAGGACAAGGGACTGGTGGTGATCGGCTTCACCAAGCTTTACGGCAGCTATCGCGATGACATTCAGAACAAGGGCAAGGTCGAGGCGGCCGAGGAAAAAGCGCTGATCCGGGGCTTTGTCGAGCGCAACCAGTTGCTATACCCGATCGCCATTTCCGACAAGGGCGAGGATTTCGACGACTACGGCGTCTCCGGCATCCCGACCATGGTCTTCATCGACAAGGCCGGCAACGTCTACGACATCAAGGTCGGCTCGGGCAACGAGCAGGAGATCACGGAAAAGATCAAGCTGCTCCTGGCCGCGAAATAATCCCTGTCGCCTTCAGCCGATCGTCGGGACGCTTTTCGCAGGTTTTTTTCTTGCTTTTTGCACCGTCCCGGCCTAGAATGAACCAGTGGGTCAAATAGGTTTTCCTATTCGTCGCCATGCAAAAAAAATAGTCATACCTTGAAACCAGGAGAAAAAATGAAAAAACAGATCTTTGTCGCCGTAACCATGGCGCTGTTGGTGATTCTTTTAACGGGCAGCGACGTCAAAACAACTCGAACCGCCAAGCCGCTGCCGATCGGCGCCATGGTGCATGGTTTTAAATTGGAGCAAAAACAATTCATCAAGGAACTGGATGGGGAGTGCTACCTGTTCAGGCATCAGAAAAGCGGGGCCCGCCTGTTGAAGGTCGTCAGCAAGGACGACAACAAGGTTTTTAGCGTGGCTTTCAAGACACCGCCGCCGAACGATACCGGCATCCCGCATATCATGGAGCATTCGGTACTGAACGGTTCGGAAAATTTCCCGGTCAAGAGCCCGTTCGATGTTCTTTCGCAGGGGTCATTGAACACTTTTCTCAACGCCATGACCAGCAGTGACTTTACCATCTATCCGGTGGCCAGCCGCAACGACAAGGATTTTTCCAACCTGATGCATGTCTACCTGGATGCGGTGTTCAAGCCCTTGATATACAAGGATCCGAAGATCCTCCAGCAGGAAGGATGGCACTACGAGCTGGAATCTGCCGAGAGTCCCCTGGTGTACAAGGGGGTCGTTTACAATGAGATGAAAGGCGCTTTTTCGGCGCCGGAACGCCAGTTGGGATTCTTGATGGACAAGGCCCTTTTTCCGGAAAATCAATACGGTAACTCTTCCGGGGGCTATCCTGATGCCATCCCGCAGTTGACCCAGGAACAGTTCAAGGCTTTTCACCAAAAACTTTATCACCCGGCCAACAGCTATATCTATGTTTACGGCAACGGGGACATGGAAAAAGAGCTGGCCTTTATCGATGAGAACTATCTGGCCGGGACCGACAAGATCGAGGTGGACAGCCATATCCCGATACAGAAACCGCTGGCCGAGCCCAAAGTGGTACACGGGCAATATGGAATACCCGAAGGGGTCGCGGCGGAAGGCAAGACCTATATTGCCCGCAACAGCGTCTTCGGATTGAACACCGACCAGGAATTCAACATCGCCCTGGATATCTTGGCCGAAGCCCTGGTCAATCACCAGGCGGCGCCTCTGCGCCTCGCCCTGCAGAAGGCCGGGATCGGACGGGACGTTTCCGCCAACACGGATACCATTCAACAGCCGGTCTTCGGCATAACGGTCACCAATGCCGAAGCCAGGGACCTGGAGCGATTCGGGCAGATTTACCGGGATACCTTGAAGGAGGTCGTCGCGAACGGTTTTGACCGAACCACGCTGGAAGGGATCATCAATCGCCAGGAATTCGCCCTGAGGGAGGGGAGGGGTTCGTTCACCGGGGTCCTGGGCGCCATGATGGCCTCCGGCGGCTGGATGTTCGCCGACAACCCTTTCATCACCCTTTCTTTCAACAAGGAACTGGCGGCAATTCGTTCCCAGCTGGATCAGAAATACTTCGAGCATCTGATCGAGAAAGTTCTGTTGAATAACACCCATGTCTGCACGGTGGTGCTGGAGCCTAAGCCGGGACGTGAAGGGGAACTGGCCGCCGAATTGGAACGCAAGCTGGCTGAAATAAAGAAAAAAATGAGCCCCGAGGAGATCGCCGCTATCGTGAAGCAGACCAAGGAGTTGATCGCCTTTCAGCAAAGGAAGGATGATCCCGAGGCGCTGAAAACCATCCCCTTGCTCGAAATCACCGATATCGAGAAAAAACAGGAGGACCTGCCGCTCAAGAAGAGCATGCTGGCCCAAATACCGCTTTTGTATTTTGATACGTTTACCAAGGGGATCGTGTATCTGGATCTCTACTTTGATGCAAGTGCCGTCGACCAGGAATTGATCCCTTACGTTCAGCTCTACAGTGAGCTGGTGGGATTGATGTCCACCGACGACTTTGCTTATGGCGACCTGGAGAACCAGGTCAACCTGCACACTGGAGGGATTAGTACCAACCTGTATTCACTGTCCGTGCATCGCAGCGATGACCAGATGACGCCTTATTTCATCATGCGCGGCAAGGCCATGCCGGAGAAAGTGGAGCGAATGATGGATCTGATGAAACAGCAATTGCTCCATTCCAAATGGGATGATGAGCCCCGGCTCAAGGAAATGCTGCTGCGGACAAAAGCCCAGTTTGAACAGGGGCTTGCCTACAACGGCCTTGGCATTGCCATGAGGCGCCTCTCCTCCTATATATCCAATCGTGGCGCCTATGTGGATATGACTTTGGGATTCGGGTTTTATCAATTCTTAAGCAATGTTTGCCGCGAGCCCGACCTGAAGTTGATCGCCTCCAAGCTCAAGGCGGTGCAGGCGGCAATCATCAATCAAAGCGGCTTGCAGGTCGGCGTGACCTGCCAGGATGAGCAATTGTCGGCGGTCAAGGAAGCCTTGCCCGCCATGCTGGCGGGCCTGCCAAAGAATGATTTCAAGGCGGTGGCCTATCATTTCGCCAAGGAGCCTTTGAACGAAGGGTTTCAGGATGCGTCGAAGGTGCAGTATGTTCTAATGGGGAATGACTACAAGAAACTGGGCTTTCAATACAGCGGGAAAATGAACGTACTGAGTCAACTGCTCTCCACTGTGTATCTCCAGAACACCATCCGCGTGCAGGGCGGCGCCTACGGCGGCTTTGCCGTCATGGAGGATTCCGGCCTGCTGGCTTTTGCCTCTTATCGTGATCCCAACCTGAAAAAGACGGTCGAGAACTATCTGGGGGCCAGCCGCTTCCTGTCCGATCTCACCCTGGAGGAGCGGGACCTGCGGCGCTTGATCATCGGCACTATTTCCGATTGGGACCGGCCCCTCAATCCCAGTCAGAAAGGGTTTGTGGCAGTGTGGCGATATCTAAAGGGCGATACCCTGGCCATGCTGCAAAAAGAACGTGATGAGATCCTGAGCACCACCGTGGAGGACCTGAAGGGGTTTGCCAAAATGGTGAATGAAGTGATGGCCCGGAATGTTCTTTGCGTGGTCGGCAATGAAAAGAAGATCGAGGATCAGAAGGATCTGTTCAAAAAGATCCTGCCTTTAAGGCAATAGCCTTTTTTTACCGGGCAATTTCTGAAAACAAGCGATTCCGACCGGGTCAAAAAATATTCGCGGGGCCTACTCGCTGTAATAGCGGATGGTGCGGATCACCGCCTGTTCGCAGACTTTGCAGAGGGGCTTGCGGCCGCGGCTGAACATCAGGCAGTCGAGCATGGGGCGGAACAGCCCCTTGGCGGCGTAGCCGGCGCCCTCGAAGGCGCCGACCTTGCCCTGGAAGCGGCTCTTCTTGAAAAAGGCGTTCACTTCCAAGCCGTTCAGCCGCGACATTTCCTCGCTCTTGGCCTGCAGGGCTTCGATCTCAGCCTTGGGAGCGTCGGCGCGCTTCAGGGCGGCGATCTTCTCGTTGGTCTGGCGACGCTTCTGCTGGTAAACCTTTTCCATCGCCTCATATGCCGCTTTTTCCCACAGTGTGGGCACAGCGGTTTTTTTGCTCACGAGTTCTTTCCATTTGAGATTTTGTTGATCGAGCAAAGCGGTGATGTTGGCTTCCAACGGCTCCACGCCGGCCGGGTAGAACTCGTTGTAGGCCACGGCCGAGGTGTAGTATTCATCGGCCAGGCCGCTGAAGGAATGGCCGAACTCGTGCAGGCAGAGGTACTGCTGCCATTGGTTGTCGCTGGTAAAGGTGCAGTAGAGGTTGTAGATGCCGCCGCCGCCGTAGCGCGGCGAGTTGACCATGATCATGATGGCGTCGTAGGGTACGTGACCGGCGATATCGCGCAGGGCGCGGTTGTCGTCGGTCAGCAGGTAGCGTTCCGAGCCGAAGGAGTCGAATTGGGCGCCCAGCACCGTGTTCTTGAACGAGCCGTAGCTCGGCTCATCGCAGCCGCTTTCTGTTGAAGGCTTGAAAAGGCCGCTGATATTGAAACGGTCCCGGAAGGTTTGATAAGGTTCCTGGCTGAGGATAAGCTCACTGAAGCGCGCCAGGTCCCGCATGAATTTCTCCAGTTCGGCATCTGTGTAGCCTTCGCCGATGATGACCAGGTCGACCTTGTCCGCGGGCGGGCCGTTTTTGACCTGTTCGATCACCCGCACGCCTTCCGAAAGTTTTTCCTTGACGATGAACGGGTCGGCGGGATCGATCTCGCTGCTGAATACCGTTTGGGGGACATTCTGGCGGTCGCGCAGCAGCACCTCCAGGCGGGCCTTTTTTTTGGGAAAGGGCATGAGCAAGGTTTCGGAAAAGGTTTTCTTGATCCCGTTCACGCCCGGCTCGGTGGTCTTGTATTCGCCGAAATAGCTGTCGAAGCCCTTGCTGTAAATCAGGGTGCCGGAAGCAGCATCGCTCACCCGCAGCAGGTAGCGGCCCAACTCGAAGGGAACGACAGTGCGGCGCGGGTTGCCGGCCCAGGGCCCCTCCTGGACCAGGCGGTCGATGGTGAACATTTCTTCCTTGGCGTCGCCGCTGTGGAACACGTCCACGCGCATGGTCAAGTCCAGGAAATATTTGTCAAACGCGACACCTTCCTGGGCCGGGGCCAGGAAGGGGATCAGCAGGATCAGGGTGATAAGCATCTTTTTCATTCTTTCCTCCATGTGTGAAAAAAAATCATAGCACGCCGCCCGGACGTGATCAAGAATAAATCAAAAAGGTCTCTTTAACGGAACGTAAGCCAACGCCCCGGAATAAATGCGATATATTTGCTTTTCCATGCTGAAAATGATAAAATTTATTTCGATTGTAATCCGATTTTAATATAAGGCAACCTTGGATACAAGCAAGGAAACATTTGGTTTCAGTATCATTCCCGAATCCGACGAGGGTAGACGACCGCAAGATCTTGCATACCATACCCTTGTCAAACTGCCTGCGGGGACCGTGATCAACGGCCGCTATCGGCTGGAGAAACTGATCGGCCAGGGCGGCTTCGGCATCGTCTTCGAAGCCCTGGATCAGACTTTGCATTCACGGCTGGCGGTGAAGTTTCTCAATCCGTGGCTAACTCGAGATGAGAAAAAATTCCTGCGTGTCAAGCGCGAGATCAACCTGTCCCGACAGATCAGCGATGCCCGCATCATCAAGGTCTTTTCCCTGGAGAGCTGGCAGGAGATCCCGTTCCTGGTCATGGAGTTGGCCGCCGGCCAGAGCCTCAATTCCCTAATGAAGGGAAAAAGGCGTTACTCTTGGATGGAGTTCAGGGAGATTTTTTTGCAGATCCTGAAGGCGGTCGATGTCCTGCATCAGCACGGCATCGTCCATCGCGACCTGAAGCCGGCGAATATTTTGATCGAAGGCGGACAGAAAGTAAAAATACTTGATTTCGGGCTGGCCAAGGCTGTGGTGGATACGGACAAGACCTCCGCGGTCGGTGAGGTCGTGGGTTCGCCCTACTACATGTCGCCCGAGCAGATCCGCGGTGAAACGGCGGATTGCCGGTCCGACGTCTACCAGCTGGGGCTGATCCTCTACCGCGCCCTCTCCGGCCGCCACCCCTTCGAACACGCCAACACGATGGAAGTCATCTTCAAGCAGCTCAACCAACGGCCGGAGCCGATGGCGGCGGGCATCAACCTGCCGCGATTTTTGCGTTTCGGACTGGAAAAAGCCCTGGAGAAGTCCAAGGCCCGGCGCTTCCGCGATGCCGGTGCCATGGCCCATTTTTTCCAAAAGGAGAGGCTGACCCGGCTGTCCAGGCTGCTTCATTCCCTGGGCCGCCGGCCGGTCAAGTGGGTCCTGGGCGGCATAACGCTGGCCTCCCTGCTGGCCCTTGGTTATTTCACGACTTTCGGCTCGCGCGTCCTCCACTCGCTGAACAACGCCGGCGGTGTACTGGAGGCGCGCAACCGCTTCGGCGTCCGGCTCTGGCACAGGGATTTCTCCCCTTTGAACGTCTATCATTCCACCCAGACGCGAAGCGTCCCCCCGGTCGAATTGAATAACGGCTCCCTGGGCAACGATCTCCGCCAAGAGCTGGACGGCAAAAAGGTTGTGGTTGCCTTTCTGGCTCCTCCTCCAAACCAGGTCTTTCCTCCGGAGCATTCCATCTCCAGTCAACTGTCAGTAGGCCAGTTGGTTATCCTGGACCTGGATGGAGAGGTTCTGAAACGGGGGCCTTTCCTCGAGCAATTTGAATTTGAATCTTATGATTATGTCAGGATCATCAAGCCGCATGCGCTCAATCTTTTGGCCGCAAACCCGGAGGGGGAAGCGCAAGCGCTGTTGACCGTCCAGCACTATCAGCACATGTATCCCTTTGCCTTGATTTATTTGCGGGGGATCAAAAAATACATCTTCACCAATCCCGGAACGTTCAAGACCACGACCCTGGGAAGCAGAGAGGGTTTAGCCAAGTTCATGCTTTTCGGAATCAACAACCTGTTCTCCCACATGAACTTCGTCGCCGAGATCGGCTTCGCCACGGCGAGCAATGACAACCATTTAATCAAAGGTATCCCCAATTTATTGCTGGATGAGCGGTTTAATATCCCTTTTGAGAACAGACTGTTCATCCTGCCTGCCCAAGCGCGCTTGATAGAGAATGGCTGGCTGGAAAACGGCCTCGCCCGCTTTAATGAAGGAAAAACCGGCGATGTTCTGGAGCTGGGCAGGGATGGGCGGCTGACGGTGCAGACAAGGAACGGTTCTTTTTCCTATTACGATTCCTTCGATATCCTGCGCAGGGTATATACCCTGGTCAATTCCAGTTACCATGAAAAGGCAAAGAAACACAATTTAAAAAATGCCCTGGAATCGATCCGCCAGGCGATCGGTCTGCCCCTGCAGAATCCCTATTTGCTTTCGGCCCTGTACTACCTGCAGGGTGATCTTGAGATCGGGCTCGGGCGTTATGGCGAAGGGGAAAAAACCCTACTGCAGGCGCTGGCATTCTATCCCGGCAACAACGACGCCAACGAAAGGTTGTGCGAGATGGATATGTTGAAAGGCGATCCCGATGCCGCCATTCAAAGGTTGACGGATACCCATTCCGACAGTTCCGAGTTTTGGGGCTTTTCGAATTTTGGCGTGAGCCTGTTCAAAAGTTATATTTTTATGCATACCGGCATGTTCAACAATGCCGAAGAGGAGTTTGAAAAGATCAGGCTCAGTCTTCCAGAGCTGGCTACCTTTTGCCAGGCCATGGCTGAACTGTTCCAGGGCAAATATGCCGCCGCGCTGGACATTCTGCAAGAACTGGAAAAGCGACCATTGGGTGTTGTCGACCTGCGCGAACTCCGCCTGCTGCTGGCTCGCGCCTTGCTTCTGGATTTTATGGACAACGAGCGGGCCAAGTTCCTTTTCGACGATATTTTCCGCAATTCCCTGGTCTACGGACACCTGGCCGAAATGTCTTCCTATTATTTCCTGGCCCAGGGCGGCCGCGCCGGCGAAGCAGGGCGCAGCGCCCTTCCAGCCTTCGATCGGCTGGTTAGCAGGGCGCGGGGCGACTTTCAGACCCGGCTGTGGCTGTTCTATGACGCCTATGTCTACGGCCGCACCATGGAAATGGCCGGCGACCGGGCCGAGGCGGCCCGCGGCTACCGGGCCTGCATCGCTGCCAATCCCTACACCGAGTTGGCTGCCCGCTCGCGGCAGCGGCTGAAGTTGCTTGCGCGACCGCGCTGATCCGGCTTGACGAAAAAGATGGAAAATATTATATAATGATATGCGGTAAAAGAAAATATTTAAAAATGGATGAATGCGCATGAAAAAATTTATTTATATTTTGCTTGCACTTGCAGTCTTAGGAGCGATCTTTTCAGGAGTATTACTTTTTCAACACTTCTATCCCGAGTCAGGGATAAAAATTCCCTTTTGCGGGGGTGACTTTGACAATTCCTGTTCCGCAGTAAACCAATCCGATTATTCCGAACTTTTCGGTATACCCCTGGCAGGGTTTGGCCTCTACTTTTACATTTTTATAGCATTAATACTGCTGATCTCTAATTATGCAAAAGGAGTTTACTACCGTTTTACGCTCGCTTTCTTAATTCCACTTTCCATCGCATCCGTTGGCATCGATATCGCACTCTTTATTTTACTTGTAAAAATAGGTGCATTCTGCAGTTTGTGCATAGCAACGTATTTAATAAATATTGGATTATTGATCGTTACATGGTTTTGGTATAAAAGCTTACGTGAAAAAGAAAATGTAACTCTGATAAAGCTATTCGCGGCTTTGATCACAGATGAAAGCAAAAGCCCGCATAAAAAAGCGGCTTATTCATCTTTCATATTGCTTTCGATCTTACTGTTTTTTGCGGTTGTTTCAAATGTTCGTATTATGAAGATTAAAACAAATGATGTAAAGATGACAAAGGCAGCGATTCAATCATATGTTAAAAATTTCTATTCTTCAAAAATCGAAAATATCGATTTTCCCGAAAGTAAATTAATATTGGGAAATAAGGATGCGAAACTGACAATTGTTGCTTATACGGATTTTCTATGTACTTACTGTTATCGATTTTATTCTATGGAAAAATATCTGTTGTCAAAATTTAAAAATCGAATTAGAATAGTTCATTATAACTTCCCTCTGGATAAGGTTTGCAATGCTTCGGTGACGGATTCTTTGTATCCCAATTCATGCGTGGCAGCCAAAGCAATAATGTCAGCCGCAGAACTGGGTATTTTAAAATATTATATTATTGAACATTTTAAACAATACAACAATTACAGGCACAGATATAATCTTACTAATGCTATTGAAAACTTTGAGCAGATAGTTAAAAAATATAATATTCAAAATATTTCGAAAGAAACATTTTTGACAAAAATGAATTCACCGGAAATTGAAGCGGCAATAAAATTACAGGTAAAAATTGCCGGCAGTGCAGGGGTAAATGGTACGCCTACACTTTTCCTGTCAAACAGAAAACTTCTTGGCGCTCCGCCTAAAGAAATCTTAGAAGTACTTATTAAAAAAGAACTTGAAAGGTTACAGAATTAAATAGTAAGTGGTAATACTTCCGGTTCAGAGAACTTTTTGGCTGGCCCTTGCGCCGCGCAAAAGAGAAATATTTTCTTTCAATAATTTCCCATAAAAAAATCACTGCCAACTGTTAACATTGCAAATAATGCTCCTTAAAATACAAGCATGCGGATAGCATCACTGAATGTCTCGCGGAGCCTCGGCATAGTGATGCTATTGATTTTCCTATAATTTCTTTTTTCATTCTAAGGAGAACATTTTATTTTCGCAATTTTTTGGTCTAAAAAACCGGAACTATTATATAGTTTGGCTGGTTTTGATCGCCTTTCCAGCAGTGCTCGGCCCGGTCTCCGTAATCGACTGCCCCATCATAAGAGGGGCCCTTCGTGGCTTTGAGGAAAGCCTACATCTCTCCATAGTCCGCAGTGTCGCAGCATCTTCTCGATCACTTCTTCTTCCTCAATGAACGATACAATCCTCATCTCTCCGCCACATTTTGGTCATCAGGGGCATTTTAAGCAGACGCTGCAGTCGTCACGGTAGTTTGACGTGCCTCTCGAGTGGCACAAGTCGGAAGTGGTCCAGCATGAGCCACAGCCGTACCATGGGTGCGACCCAGGGCAGCCGGTCGGCGTGCAGCCCTGGGTGTGACACATGTTATCAGTGCCACAGTAGGTGTTGTTATTGCAGCAACCGCCAGCACACGGGACGCCATTGGGGCACGGATCGGTGCTGTGACACATGTTATCAGTGCCACAGTAGGTGCCGTTATTGCAGCAACCGCCAGCACACGGGACGCCATTGGGGCACGGATCGTAATCCGTATCGTCGTCGCTCGGCACGACTGTTTCGCAACCCGAAAAAAACACAATCGAAGCGAAAACTATAGAAATTAAAAAAATCAACAAGATACTTTTGATTACCGATTTCATTTAAAGAACCTCCCCTTAGATATATATATATATAACCTTGAATGCCAAGAATATAATAAGAAAAAACACTATTGTCAACCAATATTACATCTTTTTTTTTAATTGGAATGACTGAATTCTACTGAATATTTACGGGAGGATCATTGCAGAAGTTCAGATACATATTGGACTCTTAGATAACTCACGAAGTGAGTTAGAAAGGCCGCGCGGCCAGGGAGTCCGTTATGAAGGCATTTTATTTATTTAGAGGGCATTGCCGTTATAATTATCGGATGATGCGGATACAAGAGATAGGCGATCATCCGGAAAAGGCAGAGATCGAAAAGCGGCTGCGCGCGATCGAGTTTTCGAAGTTGTATGGGATAACCGCAGCTTTGGATGCGTTTCAAGTATCGCGGTCAACGCTATTTGCCTGGAAGAAGAAATTACGTAAAAGTGGTGGAATAGTAACTGCTCTGGCACCAGGCAGCCGGGCACCCAAGAAGCGCCGGCAGAGGATCGTTAACCTGCTAATCGAGCGGTCTATTATCGAATACCGGACGCTGCATCCAGGAGTAGGCAAAGAAGCCGTTAAACCTGCCGTGGATCGCTTTTGCGAGGCCAGGAGATTAAAGACAATATCGGAATCGACGGTCGGGCGGACTATCAAAGACTTGAAGAAACAGGGAAAACTCTTTAATGGCAGGCAGAAGCTAAGCTTGATGGGAAGTACGGGACGACTGGTTGTAAGGCAAAAGAAATTGGAAAAGAAGCTGCGACGAAAAGGCTATATGCCACAGAACCCGGGGGACCTGGTGCAAATCGATTCGATCACCTTCTTTTTAGACAATATTAAACGCTACGTCATCTCGACGTTAGATCTGGTCACTGGCTTTGCCTTTGCCTATGGTTACAAACGACTGAACAGTGCCAACGCCAAAGACTTCTTCCACAAGTTCCTCCATGTGGTTCCTTTCCCGGTTAAACATATCCAAACAGACAACGGTGACGAGTTTGAAAAAAACTTCCGCATGGATATCCGCGCCAGCCCAATCATTCACTTTCACAACTACCCGCGCCACCCCCAAAGCAATGGTCATATCGAACGCTTTAACCGCACCATCGAAGAACAACATATACAGTGGCATGAAGATGAGCTTCTCAGCGATAACCTCGGGGAGTTCAACCATAACTTGATGGAATACCTTATCTGGTTCAACACCGAAAAACCCCACCGTTCACTTAACAAAAAACCACCTTTGCGCTATTATATCGATTCGCTACGGACAAATAACAAAAAGTCCAATATGTTATGGACTCTTACAATCATTTGCTTTGTGCCGCTGCTTCGACTAAAATGAACCATCCAGGAGGCGGCCATGGTTTGTCCGTATTGTCATCGTTTCACCCCGGACCAGGGATTCAAGTGCATCAACTGCGGGGCGGTCCTGTCCAAGAAAGATTCCCTTTCCGGATATAATGCGGTGTCGCCGCAGGGGAACGAACAGCGAAATTTTTTCAAACCCTGGATGCTGCTGTTGCTTTTACTGCTGGGAATTCTGGGTTATGTATTTTTCTCACACCAGGGCCGGAGTGTTGCCGTTAACGCCCACGATCCCGGAGCGGAGCTGGCGATCGAGAACTACCTGCTGGAGGGAAAGACCAATATCGTCGATTTTTACAGCGACTATTGCCCACCTTGCAAAAAGATCTCGCCGCTGCTCCAGGAGCTGGGCGACAAAAGGCCCGACCTGGCCGTGCTGAAAGTCGACATCAACCGCAAGGGGGTCAAGGGCATCGATTTGGGCTCCCCCCTGGCCCGCCAGTATGAACTGCGTTCCATTCCCCATTTCCGCATTTATGATGCGCAAGGCAGCCTGGTAAAGGAAGGGCAGGAGGCGTATGTTGAAATTTTCCGCATGCTGGCCGCCGCCGGCATCCGCATGTGAATTTGGAGGAGAAAAAGCATGGATATGAAGATCACTTTCCCGGGCGGCAAAAAAGTCAACGCCGAATACAACGGCTTCACCCATAAGACCGATCAGCCTTTGAACGCGGGCGGCGAAAACAGCGCCCCTTCGCCATTCGAACTCTTTTTGGCTTCGCTCGCTACCTGCGCCGGTTTTTATGTTTTATCCTTCTGCCAGCAGCGCGGCATCACCATGGATGGGATCGAGCTCCGCCAGAGTATGGCATACGATGCCCAGACGCACCTGATCGGCCGGATCGACATCGAGATCATCCTGCCCGCGGGTTTCCCGGAAAAATACCGGGCCGCCGTGGTGCAGGCGGCCCAGTTGTGTACGGTGAAAAAACACTTGGAAAACCCGCCCAAGTTCAATTTGTTCACTACTATCCGTTAAATTACTCTGCCGCTCCCTCCGCATCGAAAATTTCGATAACGCGGCCGCTGGCCACAAAGCGGATATTGCGGCCAATGGCCATCACCTGGGCCAGTTCCGGCTGCTTTTTCAACAAAGCGAAATAGTCATTGGAAGCGAAGGCGATGCGCGTGACCGGCAGTTTGGCCGCTTCCTGGATGCGGGCATCGTTCCAAACGCCGTTGCTCAGGTAAAAAGCCTTGCCCTTGACGGTTTTGAATTGCCGACCCTGGTCCTGCAAACGGCTGTCTCCGGACCTGGTTTCTGAGACCGTTTGGGCCTGGTTCAGCTTCTGCAGTTCGCTGCTGGCGCGCACGCTGCCTTGTCCCGACTTGTCCTTCATGCCGGCGAACTCCTCGCGGTGCTTTTGGGCCATTGCCGGACTGGCAGCCAGACCGCGGCCCAGGGTCATGTCGCTTTCGGCCAGATCGCCGCGGTCGCGGCGGATCTTTTCATCTTCCACGATCAGGTAGCTGGTATAGGGAGTGACAATGCCGTATTGCCTGGCCAGTCTGACTACTTCATTGACCAGTTCCCTGTCTTCCCCGTGCAGGCGGATTTGTTCGAGCAGGAAACCGACGCGCCGGGCCGCCCAAAGCGGCAGGAGAAAATCGTGGCCGGGATCAGCGGCAGGAAAATCGGCTTGAAAAGTGAACTCCTCGCTCCGGTTATTTACCCGGCCGCTGACGGTGATCGCGGCCCGGCCTGAACCCCGGTAACGGCCGACCACAGTCAGGGCTGAACCCCGGTACAGGTCGGGCAGGTCTTTGGGGTAAATCTGCAAAGCGCGGACATGGCCGGAAAAGGTCAGGCGAATGTCGCTCAAAACCGGCGAACGGATCTTGTCGTAAAAGCGGGCGATGCCGCTTTCGATATTCTCATTGAGCGCAATGTAGGTGCGGAAAGTCCGGGTCTGTTCGGACAGTTTATCCAGCAGGTGGGTGTTGATGTCGCTGCCTATGGCCACCGGAAAGATCCGCAATTGCCCGGGCTTGGCACGGGCAATGATGCGCAGCAATGCCTGCTCATCGGTGGCGCCGATGGTCGGCTTGCCATCGGTGATCAGTATGACCAGGCGGGGACGTCCCGCAGTCCCGGCCGTGGCCAGCGCCGTTTGCAGCGCTTCTTCGCAGTTGGTGCCGCCGCCGGCCTGCCATTGGTGGACGAATTGTTCGGCCCGGCGCAGATTCGCGCCCGCGGCTGCCGTCAGGCCCGGGAACAAGGCTTCGGCCTCGGTGGCGAAGCGGATAACGTTGAAGCGGTCGCCGCGGTTCAACCGGCCCAGGCAATAGAGAATGGCATTTTGGGCCTGCTCCAAGCTGCGGCCGGCCATGCTGCCCGAAGTGTCCACGACAAAGGTGATGTCTTTTTCAGCGACATTGCTCTCCGCGCTGCCGCTGTTCGGGCTGGCGCTAAAGAAAAAAACGCCGTCCTGGCCGCGCGGGCGGTAGGTCAGCATGGAAAATCCGAAACGGCCCGAGGCGGGCGTGAAAAAAACCTTGAAGTCCGTATCCGGGAGGCTATTCCTGCTTATGTAGCTCACTTTGGCGCTTTTGGAAGTGGGGCGCTCGATGCTGACCGGATGGGTCGGGCAATGGATGCCGGCCAGCATGGTGGATGAATGGATTTGTAACTCGATGCTGACCTCAGGTATGGCCCGGGCCGAAAATTTTTCCGTGCCCAGCGGGTAGGAATAGGCGATGCTGCCGTTGCTCATTTCCAGGACTTCATGATAGGAAATCTTGATCCTCTTTTTGCTGTAGGGTTCGATAGGGAAGACCCGCATTTTGAAAACGCCGCGGCCGTCGTATTCCAGCAGGGCCGGATCGCGCAGCCGGCGCACGATGTCTTCGTAAATGTTCCGGGCTTTGGCCGCGTCGAGCAGTTCGGCCCGGGTTTCCCGGCCGTCGATCCACATGCTGAAGTTTTGGATCGTGGCGCCGGCCGGCAGGGGAAACAGGTAATATCCTTCCAGGCGCGAGGAGTTGGGGTTGTAGAATTCCTGGTCCACGGTCGTGGTGGCCAATTGTTCGCTGATCTCGACTTTGACGTCGTGGCGGACGACCTGCAAGGGGAAAGGTGAAACGGGGCCGGGCCGCGGCGGCCGGGGGATGACGATGAAGCCGTCAGCCAGCAGTGCCGTGCCCGTGGTGGCCATCATGGCCAGGGTCAGGAAGAGCAGTACGGAAAATCGCAACTTTCTGTTTTTCATTTTCTTCTCCATGGCTGCGGCCGTTTATTTGTCAAAACTGAAGTTTTTTGCCTTGGCCTGGAGGCGCAGGGCGCGGATGATGGCTGCGTCCAGGGTGCCTGCTGCCGACTGGTTTTTCAGTTTGTCCTCGACGAAGCGTTGGCGTTCATCGTGCAGCCGGAAGATCTTTTTCTGCAGCGTTTCCCGTTTTCCCTGCAGGGCGGATACGAATTCATTCCGCTCCTTCACGGTCATGCCTTTCATTTCCTCCGGCAGTTCGGCTTCCGCCATTTCTTCCAGCTTAACCTGGCCCGTTTTTTTGGCGTCGACCAGGTCCCAGGCGGAATTGCTGTATTGCGGGGCTGCTTTGGCCGCCGCCCGCTGGGCTGCGACCTCGCTGCTCAATGAGGCCGCGTTCTTGTCCTGTTCCTTCTGGCGCTCTTTGCCGCTGGCGCCCTCGCGCCCGTAGGCCAGGTAGGTCCGGTTCATTTCCTGGCTGAGGCGCGCGATCTCCTTGTCCTGCGGAGCCGTGATCGGTGGCGGAGTGTGGTTGGCGTCGATGGCCAGGTACTGACCGTCTGCCAGGTCGGCGCCGGCCTTCCATCCCGTTTGCAGCCCTTCCTGGAAATTGCCGCAGAAGATGGTGTTGACGAGGATGCCCCGGGCGATCGCTTCACGGCACGAGTTTTTATAATCGACCGCTCCCTGGCTGAACGGCTCGTTGCCGGCAATGACGATCATTTTCAGATCGCCGTTCCGCCCGCTCCATTCCAGGTCGCGGACCGCGCTCTGAATGACCAGGCCGCAGAATTCCTGGCCGCCATTTGTTTTTAGCTTGAACAATTGTTCCGAGATGCGGTCCAGGTCGTCGCTCAAGGGCACGATGCGGCGCAGGTAACCCGCCGTGGCGGGGATGCTGTCCTGGCCATATTCGTAGAGGGCAACCTGCAAGCGGGGCGCCAGGCCGTTTTTTCTGGCCGTGGCCAGTTCATTGACGATCTTCCACAGCCTTGACTTGGCCTGGTCGATCAGGCCGTCCATGCTGCCCGAAGTGTCCAGAAGGATCGCCAGCTGGATGCGGGCCGGCTGCGCCGCCGTCGGGAACGACTTGCCATGCAGGCTGAGCGCCAAACATCCCGCCAAAACCAACAACAGAACTTTTTGTCTTTTCATTTTGCCTCCTTAAGATGGGATGAGACGGCAGGCAAAAATAAATTTCTGTCGAGGAATAATTTTATTGAAAAATGTGTCTGACTATGAACCTCAAGGAAAGTCTTTGGGCACCTGCCCGGTGAGCCCAACGGCCATCCCATGAGCGGGGTTCCTGCTAATATTTTTAAAGCCCGCAGGACGACGCCATGGGATAGTGCAGTCGAACCTCGGCAGGTCAAAACTTTCCGGGTGAATGGCAGACACATTTTTCCAAACAAAATCAATTCAATAATAATGTTGGATTCACTGTGTTTTATAGCTGGCCAATTACCCTGAAAAACCTTGACACGCAGGCGGAACGGACATATAGTAAACCCTGACTCGCCGAGGAAAAAAATGAAAAAACCCTTTGCGCCGCGTGAAAATTATGAAAAAAGCAAAAAACGGGTCGGCTACACCCCGAGTCGGGAAACCAAACCTCAAACCTATGCCAAATTGGGATTCAAGTGCGGGCTGGAAGTGCACCAGCAGCTGAAAACCGAAAAAAAACTTTTCTGCAACTGCCCGGCCGGGAAATACCACGAACACCAGGATTACGACGCCGAGATCGTCCGCCACATGCGCCCCACCCTTTCCGAACTGGGCGAATACGACGGCACGGCCCTGATGGAGTTCAAGACGCGCAAGATCGTGGTCTACCGCATCAAGAATGAAACCACCTGCACCTATGAAATCGACGACACGCCGCCTTTCCTGCTCAACCGCCAAGCCCTGGAGATCGCCATGGAGGTGGCCCTGTTGCTCAAAACCAACATCGTCGGCGAGCTGCACATCACCCGCAAGCAATACCTGGACGGCAGCATCCCCACCGGCTTCCAGCGCACCGGCATCCTGGGCATCGAAGGGGAGATCCCCCTCAGCCAAAAAAAAATCAGGATCATCCAGTTGAGCCTCGAGGAAGATTCCTGCCGTGAAATATCCGATATCGGCCACACTCGGATGTATTCCACCGACCGTCTGGGCATGCCGCTGATCGAAACCGTCACTTACCCGGACATGCTGACCCCCGATGAAGCGGCCGAGGCCGGCCACTATATCCGTTTCCTGACCCGCAGCACAGGCAAGGTGCGCACCGGCATCGGCGCCGCCCGTGAGGACGTCAATGTCAGCATCAGCGGCGGCACCCGCGTGGAGATCAAAGGTGTGGCCCATATCGCCTGGATACCGGAACTGGTGCACAACGAGGCCTTCCGCCAGAAGGCGCTGCTGGAGATCCGCGAAGAATTGCATAAGCGCATCGGCGCCGGCAAGGAGTGGGCCAGTGCCGCCAAAGAGGTGGACGCCGAAGCCCTGGGCGATGGATCCCCGCTGTTCAAGGAAATTCAAAAGCGGAAGCTGCGCCTGCTGGCCGTAAACTTGCCGCACTTCAGGGGCATTCTTTCATTTTTCACCCAGCCCGGGAAAATGTTCGCAGACGAGATCAGCGACCGTCTGAAGGTCATCGCCTGCCTGGAAAAGCCCAACATGGTCCATGGCGAGCAGATCGATCCCTTGCCCGACGAAGAGATTTTTAAAGCCATTCGCAAAATATTGAAAGCCGGCGAAGACGACGCCCAATTGCTGTTCTGGGCAGCTGCCGATGACATCAAGACCGCTTTGGAAACCATCGAGGAGCGCTGCCGGCTGGCCCTAAAAGGTGTGCCCAATGAGACCCGCAAGGCCCTGGCCGACGGCCGCACCCTATTCGAACGGGTGCTGCCCGGCCCGGACCGCATGTATCCCGACACCGACTCGGCTCCCATACCTGTAGAGGAGGAGTTGATCGAGCGCGTGCGCTCGGCCATGCCGCCCGATGTCCACCAGCGCCTCGGCCAGTTCAGGACCTGGGGCGTTCCCAGCGACACTTTTCCCTTCCTGCTGCGATACAACCTGGCGCCCCTGCTGGAAAAGATCAGCGCCGATTTCGGTGTCGAATCGCGATTTGTCGCGGTGATCCTGGGGCATAACCTGAAAAACCTGGCCGGCAAAAAACCGGCTTTTGCTGATTTCAATCGCCAGCGCCTTTACGATCTGTTCGCTTTCGTCCAGGCGCAGAAACTGGACAAGGAAATCATAAAAGTCATGCTGCCGGTGGTGTTCGAGCATCCCAACATGGATTTTGAATCGGTTCTGACCACGGTGAATTTCAAGAGGATGAGCCGGGAGGAGATACTGGCGCCGCTGCCCCTGTTGAAGGAAAAATTCAAGAAGATCGCCACTTCAAAGGATCCAACCGCTGCCGGGCGCTGGATCGTCGGCAATTTGCGCAAACTGGCGCTGGGCAACATGCCCATGCGCGAATTGGCGGCGCAGCTGGCCAAGGGGAAAAAATCATGAGCGACCTGTTCAAGGGCTACAAGGGGCCGGCGTTGGAGCTGCTCAAGAAATTCAACATCCGTGTCTGGAGCGATACCGCGGTCAAGACCACGCGCGGCGATTTCAAGGGTATCGTGCTGCCGCGCTCGGAAAACGACGATGACTCGCATATCGTGCTGAAGTTGGCCACGGGCTACAACGTGGGCATCGCCGTGAAAAACGTCCTGGACATCGAGGAGTTCGGCTACAAGGAAGCGCACTACAAGATCCCGGAAAAGCAGTTCCCTTTTTCCAAGGAAAAGAAAAACGTCAAGCTCCTGGGCACGGGCGGCACCATCGCCTCGCGCCTCGACTACCGCACCGGCGCCGTGATCCCGGCCTTTTCGCCGGGAGAACTGTACGGTGCCGTGCCCGAGCTGGCCGACATCTGCAACCTGACCACGGAAAAATTGTTCGCCGTTTTCAGCGAGAACATGGGGCCCGAGCAGTACAAGGGCCTGGCCAAGGCCATCGGCGCGGAGATCCGCAAGGGCACCGACGGCATTGTCATCGGCCACGGCACCGACACCATGCACCACACCGCCGCCATCCTCTCCTTCATGGTGCAGAACTCGCCGGTGCCCATCGTCATGGTCGG
>Ga0307378_10000686_pt1 | contig 57862 bp, 51 predicted proteins | sample UN1MG_FD_202238 | JGI IMG/M metagenome (GOLD analysis project Ga0307378, IMG submission 202238) | Soil microbial communities from Risofladan, Vaasa, Finland - UN-1 | ecosystem: Environmental > Terrestrial > Soil > Coastal area > Acid sulfate soil | place: Finland: Risofladan, Vaasa | collected... | reverse complement strand
TATTACCGCCGGGCACCTCCGCGCTCTGCCCCACCCGGCCACCCAACGAGAGTATCCTGATTGGGTGGCCGGGTGGGGGCGTGGGCCGGCGCCGCGGCAAATAATCCTGAGTGTCCTTAACGCCTTGCGCAAGCGCGCGGCGATGCCCATCATCTTGTTAATGCGGCAGTAATGATGCGCACGCCGTTCGTTTGACGGCTGCTCGCGGGGCGGGGCATACTTCGCGCCAGTGAGGCACGAGCCCGCCGGGCCGCGTTTTGTACTGACGGCAAAGGGACCGGATGGGGCCTTGGCCCCGTATCACCTAGGACCATGGAAACCAAGGCGACCGCCACGACAGCGCATCCCGACCTCGCGTCGGTCGAGCGCGTCCTGACCCTCGAGGCCGAAGGCATCCGCAAGCTTGCGGATGCCTGCGACGATCGCATCGTGGCCGCGCTCGACATTCTGGAAAAAGTAACCGGACGCGTCGTCGTCACGGGCATGGGCAAGAGCGGTCACATCGCCCGCAAGATCGCGGCGACCATGGCCTCGGTCGGCACGCCGGCGCTCTATGTTCATCCGGGCGAGGCGAGCCACGGCGATCTCGGCATGATCACCAGGGCGGACGCGATCCTGGCGCTGTCGTATTCGGGCGAGACCGGAGAGCTGGCCGATCTGGTCAGCTACACGCGGCGCTATTCGATCCCGCTGATCGCGATCACCGCCAAGGCCGACAGCACGCTGGCGCAGGCGGCCGACGTGGCGCTGACCCTGCCCGCCGCCGCCGAAGCCTGCCCGCTGGGTCTTGCCCCCACCACCTCGACCACCATGACGCTGGCGCTGGGTGATGCGCTGGCGGTGGCGCTGCTGGAACGCAGGGGCTTTTCCAGCGACGACTTCCAGGTACTGCATCCGGGCGGACGGCTCGGCAAGCGCCTGGTGCGGGTGCGCGATCTGATGCATGGCGGCGACGCCCTGCCCCTGGTCGACCGCGCGCTGGCGATGGCCGAGGCGCTGATCATCATGACCGCCAAGGGGTTCGGCTGTGTTGGCGTGATCGAAGCGGACGGCGCGCTGGCCGGCGTCATCACCGACGGCGATCTGCGCCGCAACATGGCGCCCGATCTTTTGGGCCGAACGGCCGGCGATGTAATGACCGCCGGCCCGAAGACGATCCGCCCCGAAGCGCTTGCGGCCGAAGCGCTGGGGCACATGAACGCAAAGGCGATCACCAGCCTCTTCGTGGTTGCCGACGGCAAACCGATCGGCATCGTGCGGATGCACGACTGCCTGCGCGCGGGCGTGGCCTGACCCATGGACGGCCGCGCCCCGGACGAGTTCTCCGCCAAGCCGCCGCCGCGCCGGGTCGCCCGGGCGGGCGTCGCGCACCGGCACCGCGATCACGCGGGGGAGCGGGCGCTGGCGGGCGCATCCAGCCTGCGCAACTACAATGACAGCTACACGGCCTTCGTCTCGGCGATGAAGGTGGCGCTGCCGCTTCTGGCGCTGGTGCTTGTCGGACTTGTTCTGATGCTGCCGCAGCTGGAATCGGCCGAAGAGAAAATCCGCGCCAGCGTGACCCAGCAGATCAAGGCCCACGACCTTGAGAACCTTTACATGGTCAATGCGCGCTATGTCGGCACCGACGACAAGAACCGCGCCTACACGCTGACCGCCAACTCCGCGCGCCAGGTCTCCACCGAAAGCGACCTGGTCGCGCTCGAAGGGCCCAAGGCGGACGTCTCGCTCGGCGACGGCCACTGGGTCGCGATGCAGGCCAATGCCGGCGCTTTCTATCGCAAGGCGCAGTCGCTGGTCCTGTTCGGCGACGTCAACATCTTCCACGACGACGGCTATACCGTACGCACCGGCGAGGTCGAGATGAACCTCAAGAAGGGCACGGCCACCGGCAGCAAGCCGGTTGTTGCGCATGGGCCGCTCGGGCTGCTGCGGGCGAGCGGCTTCAAGATCCTGGAAAAGGGCGAGACCGTGCTGTTCACCGGCAAGGCGCGGCTGACCATCTACCTCGACGAAGGCAAGACCGGACAACTCGGCGCGATCCGCGGCCTCGGCGACGGCGACGCAAATGGCGGCGGCGGCCAGACCGCAACCTCGAAAGGCGGCAAATGATCGAGTTGAAGCGCGCGCGCGGCATCCTGCTGGGCGCCGCAGCCCTGATGGTTGCAGCGGCGCCGGCAATCGGCCAGGGCCTGCCGGTGCCCGGCAAGCGCGGCGAGCCCGTTCATATCGAAGCCGAGAAGGGCATCGAGTGGCGGCAGAAGAAAAAGGTCTACGTCGCCCGCGGCAATGCCACCGTCAAGCGCGGGGACATCACGGTCAGGGCCGAGACGCTGACCGCGCATTACCGCACCAAGACGGACCAGACGAAGCCCGGTGCCACGGCAAACGGCAAAGCCAAACCCGAAGCCAAGCCCAAAGCTAAGCCCAAAGCCAAGCCCATTGGGTTCGCCGGGGCGCTCGGCGGCGGCGGGGCCGACGTCTACAAGGTGACCGCGGCCGGCAATGTGCGCATCACCCAGGCCGACAAGACAATCGTCGGCGATTTCGGCGTTTATGATCTCGACAGCGGCATCTTCCGACTCACCGGCAAGCACGTCTCGATGGCGACCGCCAAGGAAACCATCACGGCCAATCAAAAAATCGAATACCGCACGAAGCAGAAAATCGCGATCGTCGTCGGCAACGCGATCGCGCTGAAGGACGGCAAGAAGGTCCGCGCCGACCGCTTCACCGCCTTCTTCGCCAACGGCAAGGACGGCAAGCTGGAGATCCAACGGGTGATCGCCGAAGGCAATGTCGTGATCACCACGCCGACGGAAGTAGCCACGGCCGACCGCGGCATCTACAACCACAGATCCGGCATCGCGCAGCTGGTCGGCTCGGTCAAGCTGACGCGCGGTGACAATCAGTTGAACGGCGACCGCGCCGAGGTCAATCTGAAGACCGGCGTCAGCCGACTGCTCGCCGCACGCGGACGCGACGGCCGGGTCCGGGTGCTGGTGGTGCCGGGCGGCGATGTTGGCGGTGGATTGTCCAAGGGCGTGCTTCCCGGCGTCGGCGGCAAGGCGCCAAACAAGAACAAGACGAAGAAGGCCAGGGGTGGAAAGTAGCCCTAAGAACGACCGGTTCGGGGGTTAAGGCAGGGCGAATGACGACGACGGGGTCGGACTACGCGGGCCACGCTCAAGATCGCGATGGCGGCGAAAGCGGTGGCGGCGAAAGCACCGTGCGCGAAATTGCCGCCGCCGCCCAAGCGCCGCCCGCGACGGCACATACAGGCACCGGACTGATCGCCCAGGGCCTTGGCAAGCGCTTCGGCCGCCGGCCCGTGCTGCGCGGCGTCTCGGTCTCGGTTCAACGCGGCGAAGCCGTGGGCCTGCTGGGACCGAACGGCGCCGGCAAGACGACCTGCTTCTACATCATCACCGGGCTGATCCGCGCCGAATACGGCGTCGTCATTCTCGACGGTCAGGACATCACCGATCTGCCGATGTATCGGCGGGCGCGGCTGGGGGTCGGCTACCTGCCTCAGGAGCCGTCGATCTTCCGCGGGCTTTCGGTGGAGAACAATGTGCGCGCGGTGCTCGAGGTGGTGGAGCCCAACCGCGAAACGCGCGAGGCCAAGCTCGACCAACTGTTGGGCGAATTCGGCATCGACCATTTGCGCAAGACGGCGGCGATCGCGCTCTCCGGCGGCGAGCGCCGGCGCGTGGAAATCGCGCGCTCGCTGGCCTCCGATCCGAGTTTCGTGCTGCTCGATGAGCCGCTGGCCGGTATCGATCCGATCGCGGTCAACGATATCCGCGATCTGATCGCGCATCTGAAACACCGCGGCATCGGGGTGCTGATTACAGACCATAATGTGCGCGAGACCCTGGGCATCGTCGACCGCGCCTACATACTCCACGAGGGCGTCGTGCTGATGGACGGGACGCCCGCGCAAATCGTTGAAAATGAAGACGTTCGCCGCGTTTACCTCGGTGAAACGTTTAGTCTCTAGATATCCCCTCATGGCTCTCAATCAGCGGCTCGATCTAAGACAGGCCCAAACCCTCGTCATGACGCCGCAACTGCAGCAGGCTATCAAGCTGCTGCAGCTTTCAAACCTCGAACTCTCCGAATATGTGGATGAGGAACTCGAGAAGAATCCGCTGCTGCAACGCGATGATGACAGCGACGGAACGGTTGACGGGGACCGCCAGGTAGGTGCGGGCGACGATGGGGATGAGGCGCCGCAGCCGGTGAACGGCGATGCGGCGGCGCTGGAGACGTTTGGCCTATCGGCAAGCGACGGCGTGGCCGCGCCCGGCGAAGCACCGCTCGACACCGACTACGAGAATATGTGGAACGGCGGCACCGATCCGGCCCCGCCTACAGCGCTGCCCAGTGCGTCGAACGGGCAAGGCTCGGCCATCGACACCAACGTGCTCGAGCAGACGATCGCCGATACGCAGTCACTGAACGAATACCTGCAGGCCCAGATCGACGCGGATATCGAAGAGCCGCGGGCGCGGGCGATCGCCTCGCATCTCATGTCGCTGCTCGACGAGGCGGGCTATCTGACCGGCGACACCGAGCAGACCGCCGAACAGCTCGGCTGTCCGTGCACCGAGTTGGAAGACGTGATCGCGCGGCTGCAGTCGCTGGAGCCGACCGGCGTCTTCGCACGCAACTTGAGCGAATGCCTGGCGTTGCAGCTCATAGAGCGCGATCGCTACGATCCGGCGATGGCGGCGCTGGTCGACAATCTCGATCTCATCGCCAAACGCGACTTCGCGGGCCTGAAACGCCTTTGCGGCATCGACGGCGAGGACCTCGCCGACATGCTGGCCGAGTTGAAGCGGCTCAATCCCAAACCGGCGCTTGCCTTCTCGACCGAGACGGCGATGCCGGTCACCCCGGATGTCTTCGTGCGCGCGGACGCTGGCGGCGGCTGGGTGGTTGAGCTCAACAGCGACACGCTGCCGCGCGTGCTGGTCGACCGCAGCTACCATGCCGAAGTTGGCGCGCGCGCGCGCAGTGACGACGACCGCAACTATATCAACGAACAGTTCCAGTCCGCCAACTGGCTGGTCCGCGCGCTCGACCAGCGCGCCAACACGATCCTTAAAGTCTCCACCGAGCTCGTGCGCCAGCAGGACGGTTTCCTGCGCCACGGCATCCGGCATTTGAAGCCGCTGGTGCTGCGCGATATTGCGGAGAAGATCGAGATGCACGAAAGCACGGTCTCGCGCGTTACCACCAACAAGTTCATCGCCACGCCGCGCGGCATCTTCGAGCTCAAATACTTCTTTACCGCGGCGATCGCCTCGTCCGATGGTGGGGTCGATATTTCGGCCGAGGCGGTGCGCCACCGCATCAAGGTGCTGGTGGCGGCCGAGCCCGCCGACGCGGTACTTTCCGACGATGCCCTTGTCAACGCGCTGCGCTCCGACGGCGTCGATATCGCCCGGCGAACCGTGGCAAAATACCGCGAGGCCTTGAAGATTCCGTCCTCGGTGGAGCGCCGGCGCGACAAGAACGCGGTTATGTGACGCGCGAGCTTCGGGCGAACACCCGCGCAATCTGTGACGTTTTCTGGTAGCCTTGACTCGGTTTTGACGACTCACTAGGGTGCCGCGCCTCTAAGAGGCTGCCGGCACCGGGAATGACTGGATGGGGCGGCCCCGACACCCAATTTCGAGCGATATGCAGCTTTCCGTTACCGGCAAGCAGATCGATATCGGCCAGGCGCTCCAAGAGCACGTGACAGATGTGCTCAATGACGCGGTCGAGAAGTATTTCGGCAGCGCCATGGACGGCGCTGTTGTGTTCTCGCGCGAGGCGCAGGACATCCATGCGGAGATCTCGGTGCATGTCGGCAAGGGCATCCAGATCCAGGCGCATGCCACCGCGGGCGACGCCTATAGCGCCTTCGACAACGCCGCCGAGCACATGGCCAAGCGGCTGCGGCGCTACAAGCGGCGCCTGCGCAACCATCACCGCTCGGCCCGCACCGACCAAGCAATCCCCGCACAGGCCTTCGTGCTCGCCGGTGAAGGGCCCGACGATAGCGAGCCGGCTACCGACGAGCCGGTGGTCGTCGCCGAGATGGAGGCGGAGATCCCCAGCCTCACCGTCGGCGAGGCCGTGATGCGTCTTGATCTCGCCAACACGCCGGCCATGATGTTCCGCAACAGTGCGCATGGCGGGCTCAACATGCTCTACCGCAGACCCGACGGCACCATCGGCTGGGTCGATCCACGCGGCAACCGCGAGCAAACCTGACAAGCGCCGGCGCGGTCAGGGCAATCTTGGAAAGGCATTCATGGACATCACCGAACTGATCGGCGTGGACACAGTCGTGCCGAGCTTGCGGGTGACGAGCAAGAAGCAGGCCTTGCAGGAACTGGCCAAGCGCAGCGCCGAGCTGACGGGCCTGTCCGAACGGACGATCTTCGACGTGTTGCTGGAGCGCGAGCGCCTCGGCACCACCGGCGTGGGCAACGGCATCGCCATCCCGCACGGCAAGCTCGCCGAGCTGAAGCAACTGCACGGGCTCTTCGCGCGGCTCGAGCAGCCGGTCGACTTCGAGGCGATCGACGACCAGCCGGTCGATCTTATCTTTTTGTTGCTAGCCCCGGAGGGCGCGGGCGCCGATCACCTGAAGGCGCTGGCCCGGGTCTCGCGGCTGCTGCGCGACCCGCAGATCTGCACCAAGGTACGTGGCTCCGACAGCGCCGAGGCGATCTACGCGCTGATCACCAACGCGGCCGCCAGCCGGGCGGCGTGAGCGGATAGGTCTCTTGCTACGCCCCTTCACCCTAGCCCTCTCCCCCAAGGGGAGAGGGAACTTCGACGAGCACTAACTAACTTTTGCCTCTCCCCTTGTGGGAGAGGGAGGGGCCCGTCGCGAACGCGACGGGAGGGTGAGGGGTCGTCTCAACCGACATCGATATCGGGTCAGTGCACGCTGACCGGCTCCAGATCGTTCTGGCGCACGGCGGCGAAGGCGACATCGCGGTTGGCCATCACGGCAATCTCCTGGCCGTCGGCGGCATGGATCGCAAAGCCCGGCGTGCCGTCATCGATCGTGATGTCTTTCACATAAGCGACCCGCTCCAGCCCCAGAAGGGCGAGCGCGTCGGGGGTGATGTGTCGCAGCGCATGGTGTTCATGCATGGGGTCCATCCTTTCGCTGTGAGGGTGGCGGCTCATGACTTGGCGGCGGCCGATTTGGCGCCCGCTTTGCCTGAGCCTTGGGTATCGGCGTCAACGTCGATCGCCTCGCTTTTCGAGGCTTTGCCCGCGATGCCGCCGGCGCCCTTGATGGCGACGGTCTGAATGCGCGATTCGACCAACGGTCGTTCGAGATCGATATGGAGCAGTCCGTTGTCGAGCTCCGCCCCCACCACCTCGATGCCCTCGGCCAGCACGAAGCTGCGCTGGAACTGACGGCCGGCGATGCCGCGGTGGAGGTAGACCTTGTCCGCGTCCTCGGCCTGCTTGCCGCGCACCAGAAGCTGGTTGTTCTCGACCTGGACATTCAGATCGTCCATCGAGAAGCCGGCCACGGCGAGGGTGATGCGCAGGCGGTTCTCCGCGCTTTGCTCGATATTGTAAGGCGGAAAGCCGTCGGATGAGGATTTGGCGATCCGGTCGAGCGTGCGTTCGAACTGGTCGAAGCCGAGGAGAAACGGACTGTTGAACAGCGAAAGTCGTGACATGGCAGATCTCCTCCTTTGATGAGCGAGTTGCCGTATGATCCATCGGCCCCACTTGCCTGGGCGCCGCAAGGATGGCCCGCCGGGGCGCCATCCCTGCCAATAATGTGGGATTTGCGGGAAGCCGGATCAAGCGCCCCGTCCCGGCAGCCGAAAAGCCGCAGAATCCGTTTGATTCCGCACCGCCAAGCAACCCACTATCGGATCATACCGGTTCAAGCGAGGGAGCCTGGCCCATGGCGGCGCCAATGACAGCACATGCCCACGACGACCCTGTCTTCGCGCGCTACCGGGTAAAGCCGGGCGATGAAGCGTTCTCGTTGGCGGCGATCGACCCGCAGGAAAGGACCTGCCTGCCCGACCGCAAGACAGCCGAAGAGCAGTTTAGGGAGGACGTCGCGGCGATCGTGGAGATCCAGAATGCGTTCTATGCCTGCGGCAAGAAGGCGCTGCTCTGCGTCTTCCAGGCCATGGATGCCGGCGGCAAGGACGGCACCGTGCGCAGGGTCTTCGGGCCGGTCAACCCGGCCGGCATCCAGGTCAACAGCTTCAAGAAACCCTCCGACGAGGAGTTCGCCCACGACTATCTCTGGCGCATCCACAAGGTGGTGCCGCCGCGCGGCATGATCGGCATCTTCAACCGCTCGCATTACGAGGATGTGCTGGTGGTGAAGGTCTTCGGCCTTGCGCCCGCGGCGCGCATCGAGGCACGCTATGAGCAGATCAACGCCTTCGAGAAGCACCTCGCCGAAAACGACGTGGTGATCCTCAAATTCTATCTGCACATTTCCAAGGACGAGCAGAAGGGCCGGTTTCAGGAACGCCTCGACGAGCCGCACAAGCACTGGAAGTTCAATCAGGCCGACCTTGAGGTGCGGCGGCGCTGGGACGACTTCAGCGCCGCGGCGGAACTTGCGATCACGCGCTGCTCGACCGAGCACGCGCCGTGGTTCGTGATCCCGGCCAACCGCAACTGGTACCGCAACGCCTGCGTCGCCCGCATCGTGCGCAAAACCATCGAGGCGACCGAGCCCGAATGGCCGGCGCTCGAGGACGATATGTCGGGCATCGTGATCGAATAGGCTGGAAAGGAAGGACCGATGGCAACAGGGCACACGCCGTTCCGCTTGAGCGCGCCGACCAAGAACGTTTTCCGGAGCTCCGCGGTGATTGCTGGCGCGGGCGTGATCTTGACGCTGATACCAGGCCCGCCCTGGCTCGGTTACGCCTGGCTGCTGATCGTCGCCGGCTATTTGACGCTGGTTGCCGGCGTGACCATGAAAGGGCTCTGAGGGCGCGCAAGAGAACGACGACAATGGCTTCAGTGTTCTATGCGCTGGCGGCGGCACTGGCGGAGATCGCCGGGTGCTTTGCCTTCTGGGCTTGGCTGCGGCTTGGCAAGACGGTTTGGTGGGTGCTGCCGGGGCTGGTCAGCCTGGCGCTCTTCGCCTTCCTGCTGACGCGCATCGAGAGCGCCTTCGCCGGGCGCACCTTCGCGGCGTATGGCGGCGTCTATATCGCCGCCTCGCTCGCCTGGCTCGCGTTCGTCGAGGGCCAGCGTCCCGATCGCTGGGATCTGACCGGGGCGGTGATATGCCTCGCCGGGGCGGCGATCATTCTCTTCGCCCCGCACGGCGCGCGGAGCTAGAGGCGCATTGGGCGCACGCCCAGGGAACAACACGCTTCCGCCCGATGAGTGCGCGGTGTACACGCCTGTCATATCTCGGCCGAACGAGCGCTGTCGAAACACCTGAGCGGGACGAAGATGACGACGACAACCGCAAAACCAAAGGCGTCCCCGACCAAACGCAAGCGGCGCGAGCCGATGCTGATCGGCTGGCGCGAATGGATCGGGCTTCCCAAGCTCGGCGTCCAAATGGTCAAGGCGAAGATCGACACGGGCGCGCGGTCTTCGGCGCTTCATGCATGGAACATAAAGCCGTTTGAGAAGAACGGCGCACAATGGGTTGCCTTCCAGCTGCATCCGATGCAGCGCGATAACAATGTTGTAATCGAATGCGAAGCGCCCATATTGGGCGAGCGCCGCGTACGCAGCTCCAGCGGCGCCATCCAGCTGCGCTATGTCATCAAGACGGTTCTTGAACTGGGCGTGCGGCGCTGGCCGATAGAACTCACCCTGACCAACCGCGACCAAATGGGCTTCCGCGTGCTGCTGGGCCGGACGGCCTTGAGGCGGCGTGCCATCATCGATCCGGGCCGGTCGTTCCTCTCGACACGCAGGCTCAACCAATGAACCGCCCCGACGCTTCTGCCGAAGCGCGCAGACAGGAGGACGCCTTATGAAGATGGCAATGCTCGCGCGCAACCCGAAGCTCTATTCGCACAAGCGATTGGTCGAGGCCGCCGAAGCCAAAGGCCACACACTTGACGTCCTGCACACGCTGCGGGTGACGATGAACATCACCTCGCACCGGCCCGAAGCGTATTACAACGGCGAGAAGCTGACCGGTTACGACGTGGTGATCCCGCGCATCGGCGCCTCGATCACCTTTTACGGCCTCGCCGTCGTGCGCCAGTTCGAGATGATGGGGGTGTGGTCGCTCAACGAATCGGTAGCGATCGGCCGATCGCGCGACAAGCTTCGGTCGGTTCAGCTGCTGGCGCGAGCGGGCATCGGGCTGCCGATCACCACATTCGCCCACGATCCGAAGCAATCGGAGCATGTCATCAAGATGGCCGGCGGCGCCCCGGTCGTCATCAAGCTGTTGGAGGGGACGCAAGGCATCGGCGTCGTGCTTGGCGAGACCGAGCGTTCGGCAATATCGGTGATCGAGGCCTTCCGGGGCGCCAACGTGAACATTCTCGTCCAGGAATTCATCAAGGAGGCCGGCGGCACCGACATCCGGGCGCTGGTAATCGGCGAGCGTGTGATCGCAGCCATGAAGCGCACTGGCGCGCCCGAGGATTTCCGATCAAATCTCCATCGCGGCGGCAGCGCCCAATCGATCAAGATCACCCCCGAGGAGCGTTCGACCGCGGTGCGCGCCGCCAAGATCATGGGCCTCAATGTCTGCGGCGTCGACATGCTGCGCTCCAATCACGGGCCCGTGGTGATGGAGGTAAACTCCTCGCCGGGCCTGGAAGGCATTGAAAAGGCCACCGGCATCGATGTCGCGGGCCAGATCATCACGTTCATCGAAAAGAACTACAAGCCAGGCAAGACCAAGACGCGCGGAACCGGATGAGAGCAAAGCACACGGCGTTTCGGATCGGCGATGCAAGCGTGGAGCCGGGCGCCCACATCGTCGTCGATCTTCCCGTCAGCAAGCTTTCCAACCACACGCCGGTCACCTTGCCGGTGCGGGTCTTTCACGGCCGGCGCGACGGGCCGACGCTGTTTGTCAGCGGCGTGATCCACGGCGATGAGATCATCGGGGTGGAGATCATCCGCCGCCTGTGCCGGGTGGCGCCGCTGCGCCGGCTGCGCGGCACGCTGTTGTGCATTCCGATCGTGAATGTCTTCGGTTTCATCAGCCATTCGCGCTACCTGCCCGACCGGCGCGACCTCAACCGCAGCTTCCCCGGCTCGCCCAACGGCTCGCTGGCGGCCCAGCTTGCCCATATCTTCACGAACGAAATCGTGGCGCGCTCGGACTTCGGGATCGATCTGCATTCGGCCGCGCTCAACCGGACCAACCTGCCCCAGCTTCGCCTCGACTTCGCGCATGGCCGCAGTCTGGAGCTCGCCAAGGCGTTCGGTGCGCCGGTGGTGATCAACTCGCCCGAACGGCCAGGTTCGCTGCGCCTGACCGGCAAGGACCACAATGTCGACGTCGTGACCTATGAGGCCGGCGAGGCGCTGCGGTTCGACGAGTTCGCCGTGCGCGCCGGCGTGCGCGGCATCCTGCGGGTCATGAAAGCACTCGGCATGGTGTCCCAGCGCAGCGTCGCCGATGCGCGTACCCAGCCGATCCTGTCCGAGGCCAGCACATGGGTCCGTGCGCCGGAAAGCGGTATCCTGCGGACCTTCAAGACCACCGGCGAAAGCATAACCGTCAACGACGTGCTGGGGGTCATTGCCAATCCTTACGAGGATATCGAATCGGAGGTCCGTTCGACCGCGCCCGGCCTGATCATCGGGCGCACCAATCTGCCGGTGGTGAACCAGGGCGACGCGCTGTTCCATGTGGCGCGCGTGCCGAGCGGACCCCATGCCGAGCGCAAGGTCGGCGCCATCGAAACCGAACTGGACGGCGATCCTATTTTCGACGAGGACGAGATTATCTAGGAGCGCGGGCCGGTACGCTTACGTGAAATCCTCGCCCTTGTCTTTGGGTGGGGGCTTGAGCTTGCGAGCCGGCCGGGGCTGCTTGCGGCTGACGATCATCTTCTTGACGGTCGCGCCGGCTGCCGCCATGGCCGCGCCGATCTGCGCCTTCAGCCGATCGCCGAAGGCCCAGGCTTCCTCGGCCGCGCACCACGCCGACACGCGAATGATGAGCGCCTGCTCGGTCGTGTCGACGATGCGGATTTCCGGCGGGAAGTCCTTGTACAGCACAGCATCCGCGCGAACGATCTTCTCGATCATCACCGCGAGTTCGGCGAAAGGCAGTTCGCGCCCGGCGGTCAGCGTCAAATCCACCCGGAACGGCCTGGGCCGCGAGAAATTCTTGATCGAGCGCGCCCACATCGCCGAATTCGGCACCGACACATGGGTGCCGTCGGGGGTGACGACGACGGTGTGAAAGGCGCCGATGCTTTCCACCGACCCTTCGACGCGCTCGCCCTCGATGTGATCGCCATCATCGTAAGGCTTGAGGATGTAGATCATCATGCCGGTGAAGAAGTTGGCGAGCGGCGTGCGCAGGCCGAGCGCGATCGCGAAACCGAAGATGCCGAGCGCCGCGATCAGGCTGGCGATTTCGACGCCGAGCTCCTCCAGCACCGCGATGCCGGCAAGCGTCATGATGACGATGCGGACCGTGCGCGCGATGACCGCGATGTAGGACGGATCGAGCTCGGTGTGATCGCTCAGAACGCGGCGAAGCAGCCGGGCGAAGAGGAACGCGAAGATCCAAACGCCAAAGAGGAAGATCACGCTGCCAAACACCGAGGCGCCGTAATCGGCGATGATCCGCGGCACGTTGGCGATAAGCTTATCAAACATGACGGCGGCCCAGTGTTCCGTTCAGAGGCGAGTTTGCATCCATATCCGAATTAAAGTCAGCATGCGCCGCGGGCAAATCAACGCTCCCGCACCATAGTTTGCGTGGCTAGGAACCCAGCGGCTATCGGCGGCCCGGGCAGTTCGGCTTGACCAGGTACTCGCTGCCCGGATCGACGACGACCGCACCCGCCATATAACGTCGCCCGATCAGCACCGGGTATTCGCGCCGCCTGCGGTCCTGCAGGGTGACCTGGGCATCCTTGTAGAAGCCGCCCATGCAGATGCCGAGGCGGACCACCGTGCGGCGCTTGCTTTCCTGGCCGAAGTGCTTGATGCGGACCGAGCGCACGACCGGGCGTTCCATCGCGATCGTCTGGCCCTGCTTGTTCACGATCTCGAAGCGGACCCAGCTCTTGCCGCCGCGGCTGAAGCGCTTGATCTTATGGGCATTGATCGAGGAGGTCGTGGCGCCCGTGTCGATACGCGCCCTGAACTCGGCGCCGCCCGGATAGATCCGCACGCTCTCCGCCGCGCCGACGGTGATCATGCGTTCGGCGGCCGCCGGCCCAGTTGGGGCCGCCAACAATCCCAGGGCCGCCGCGCCGGCTGTTGCGGCCATTCCCAGACCAATGCGGAGTATGCCGTTGCATTTGGTCATGAACTGGCATCCTTGCTGCGAAAAGCTGGATCGAACATCAGTTTAGCCGAATAGCCCGGCAAGAGCCTGATATAATCGGCGCGCGATTGGGCTCTGGCGATAGGGATGCGGATCTGATGCCGATGCTGATGGAAAATCAGACGATCCCGATCGCGGACATTCATGTGCCGGTCAAGCGGCTGCGCACGCTCGATCCCGAGCGCGTGGAGGAGATCGCCCAAAGCATGCTCGAAGAAGGCCAGAAGACGCCGATCCGGGTGCGCGCCGACGGCAAGCGCTTTGTCCTGGTGGAGGGACTTCACCGGCTGGAGGCGTGCAAGGCGCTGGGCGAGCCGACGATTACCGCCATCATCGTGCAGACGCCCGGGCGGTAAGCTGCCTTGACCCGGCCGGCGCGCGGCGGCCGCGATATCGCGTGAGGCAATTGTTAATCGAAGCCGCCTAGGCTGATCGCTCCCGAAACGAACCCTGTGCGACGCATTGGATGCCATGCGGCGGTCCGTTCTCATCATTGCAGCTCTTATGCTGTGCGTGGCCGGCGCCCGGGCCGAGGCCCCGCCGGCAAGCCCCGTCACGCTGGAAGACCTCACCTGGGTCGAGATCCGCGCGCGCTTGCGCGGCGGGACGACGGCCGTGATCGTGCCGACCGGCGGGACCGAGCAGAACGGCCCGCACATGGTGCTCGGCAAACACAACTTCATCGTCAGGCATACAGCCGCCCAGATCGCCCGCGCGCTGGGACGCGCGCTGGTCGCCCCGGTGATCGCCTATGTGCCCGAGGGCCGCATCGACCCGCCCGCCGGCCATATGCGCTTTGCCGGCACGATCAGCGTATCCGAGCCGGTCTTCGAGGCACTGCTGGAAGCGACCGCGCGCAGCCTGCGCGCCCACGGCTTCCGCACGATCTTCTTTCTCGGCGACAGCGGCGGCAATCAACGCGCCCAGGCCAAGGTCGCCAAGCGGCTATCGTCGCGCTGGCGGGGCGAGGGCATCCGCGTCATCCATGTCGGCGCATATTATGCGGCGAACGGGCAAACCGCGTGGCTGCGCGCGGCCGGCGAAACGCCGCGGACGATCGGCCGCCATGCCGGGATCCGCGACACATCGGAGCTCCTGGCCGTCCATCCGAACGGGGTGCGGCTCGACTTGCTGCGTCCCGGCGCGATGCGGCATGTGCGGCGGCCCGGCCATGACGGCGAGCCGGCGCGCGCGTCAGCCACACGTGGCCGCACGCTTTTGACGCTCAAGATCGAAAGCGCGTTGCGGCAGATGCGGCCCATCCTTGCCGCCCAGCGGGCCGCCGCCGCACGCTAACAGCGACGCCGCTCATCGCCCCTTGAACCGAGGGTCACGTTTTTCCATGAAGGCGCGGCGGCCTTCGGCGTAGTCCTCGGATGCAAAGGCATCATCGACCAGCTTGGCCCACAGCGCCGGGTCCTGTGCGCTTTCGGGCTTCAGAGCCTCGTTGATCATGATCTTGATGCCTTTGATCGAGAGCGGCGCGTTCGCCGCCACGCTCGCGGCGTAATCGGTAACGAAATCGCCGAGCGCACTGTCGGGCAGCACCTTCTGGACGAGGCCGATGGCGAGGGCTTCGTCGGCGGCAAGGCGGCGGCCGGACAGCGTGATGTCGCGCGCCGCGCCAGCCCCGACCGTGTCGACCAGCCGCTTCAGGCCGGAATAGCGGTAGCCGAGGCCGAGGCGCGCCGCCGGTAATCCGAATTGCGATTGGGCCGAGCAAAAGCGCAGATCGCAGGCGACCGCGAGGCCGAGCCCGCCGCCGATGCAAAACCCGTCGATCGCCGCGATGGTGGGCTTGGGCAGGTCCACCAACGCCGCCAGCAAGCCGTCGACGCGGGCATTGTAGGCTTGTGCGGCTTCCAGCGAGGCGCGCTCGTCCTCGAACTTTGAGATGTCGGCGCCGGAGACGAAGGCCTTGCCGCCGGCCCCGGCCAGCACGATCACCCGCACCGTGTCGTCGCCGGCGAAATCCTGCAGGATCGCTTCGGCCATATCCCACATATCAAGCGAGACGGCATTGCGGCGCGCGGGATTGTTGAAAGTCATGCGGCCGATGCCGCCGGCCTTCTCCGACAGCATTTTCTTCTCAACCATCTCGCCTCTCAATCTTCCTCGGATAGGGGGCCTCACCCGTTGAAATAGTCGGCCAGCGGCCCGCCCAGCGCCTCGCCGTCTGCCGCGAAGAGTTCCAGCAGAACCCCGTCGGGGGCGGATACCATGAGGTAGCGCCACCATCCGAACTCGCGGATCTCCGAGCGGAAGGTAGCACCCCGGGCGCGCATCCGTTCGGCCAGCGCCGGCAAATCGTCGCTGCGGATGCCGATATGGTGGATCGCCCCGCCGGGCGAGGACGTAAACGCGGTCTTGAGCGGCGCCTTGGGCGGTTGGTCGTAAAGATGCAGACGGCCGCTTCCCACCGTCGTGAACACATTGCGCGCCCCGGCCATCTCGGTATCGACCGCCACCTCGGCCCCCAGCATGTCCCGCCACCAGGCAATCGTCGCGTCGATGTCGGCGGCGAAGATATGGACGTGGTGAAGATGTTCGGCCATGGCCCGGCTTTCGGCGTTGCGTCAACGATCGACTGCCGGCCGCGACCGGCTTAGAAACCGCCTTGGAAAAAGAAAAAGGACCCGGCTGGCACGGCCGGGCCCCTCTTCAGGTTTGGTGGAGCCGCGGGGAATCGAACCCCGGACCTCTTGAATGCCATTCAAGCGCTCTCCCAACTGAGCTACGGCCCCGAAAGTCATCCGATTACCGCGGCGGCCGTTTCGGCTATCGCGGCAAGATCCGGCTTCGGGTCACGGCGGTCTTGCCTGGCCGCGTTGCCGTACTGGCAGGCGAGGCGGCCGCGCGCACGCCGATCATAAAGGAACCGGGCAGAGTTGGCGCAAGAGAAAATTTCGTTCGGCCGGCGCCCCGCGCTCACGCAACCGTCCCACGCTTACACCTCCTCCTTGCGATCGTCATCGACGTTTTCCAGCACCTCGGCGACATCATCATCGTCTTCGCCGAGATCGGAGGCGTCCTCCAGGACGCCATCGTCGTCATCATCATCGTCAATATCGTCGTCTTCGAGCTCGGCTGCTTTGGCCTCCGCTGCCTTTTTCTTCTTGTCCGCCGCGACCGCGGCGGCCTTGCGCGCAGCCTCAGCGGTCGCTGCGGAGCGGGACCGCTTGGGCTTGGCGAACACCTCGGGGTCGAATGTGGCGCCGCAGGACGGGCACTCGATAGGGTTCTTGTACAGATCGTAAAACCGCGATTGGCAGTTCGTGCAAATCCGCTTCACCCCCCATTCGGACTTTGTCACGCCGTATGCCTCCCACGAAAATGTCAGTCTTGAAAGCCGGCGTGCGTTTGCCACGAGATCGCGCCGCTGTCAAAAGCAAATTTCCCGGCAGCCATACTGTGCGCCATCAAGCGTCGGACCGCGAGCCATTATACCCCCGATAGGGATCGCCCCGATATGGTGTGCGGATGGCGGTTCGTGCTAGGCAAGACGCGCCGCCTGCCCTGGCGGATAACGGCTTTCTTTGAGATCCTTTCCATACAAGGGAGACACGCGCCAGATGCCGCCGGCCTCCGAGTTGCGGATGCTCGTCTCGCGGCCCGTCAGCGGGCTCAAGGGATCGCTGCGCCCGCCTGGCGACAAATCGATCTCGCACCGCGCGCTGATCCTTGGCGCCTGCGCGATCGGCGTGACCGAGATCGACGGCTTGCTCGGCGCCGCCGACGTGGCGGCAACCGCCGGCGCGCTCGAGGCTCTGGGCGCGCGGATCGAGCGCGGGGCGGACGGCCGTGTATCGGTGACCGGGGTCGGTGTGGGCGGGCTGTGCGAGCCGGCGAGCGTGCTCGACTTCGGTAATTCGGGGACCGGCGCGCGGCTCCTGATGGGCGCGGTCGCGAGCCACGCGATGCGCGCGACCTTCACCGGCGATGCCTCGCTCTCGGGCCGCCCGATGGGCCGGGTGATAGCGCCGCTCCAGGCCATGGGCGCGCAGATCGCCGCGCGCCGCGACAACCTGCTGCCGCTTACCATCGACGGGGCGGCCGATCCGGTGCCGATCGAATATGCCATGCCGGTCGCCTCCGCCCAGGTCAAGTCGGCGGTGCTGCTGGCCGGCCTGAACACACCCGGCGTGACCTCGGTGATCGAAACCGCCCCGACCCGCGACCACACCGAGACCATGCTGAGGCACTTCGGCGCCGAAGTCGGGATCGTGGACGGCGCCTCAGGACCACATGGGGCAGGGCGGATCATATCGGTGACCGGCTATACCGAGATCGAGGCGCGCCCGGTCACGGTGCCGGCCGATCCGTCGTCGGCAGCCTTCCCGTTGGTGGCCGCGCTTATTACGGCGGGGTCGGAAATCACGCTCGAGCGGGTCGGCATAAACCCCTTGCGCGCCGGGCTGATCGTCTGCCTGCGCGAGATGGGTGCAGAGATTGAGACCACGGGCGAAGGCGAGGAGTGCGGCGAGCCGGTCGCGGACATCACGGCTCGCACCAGCGCGCTTCAGGGTATTACCGTGCCGGCCGGCCGTGCCCCGTCGATGATCGACGAGTATCCCGCCCTGGCGGTTGCCGCCGCCTTCGCGCGAGGCACGACAATACTCGAGGGGCTCGGCGAGCTGCGGGTCAAGGAGAGCGACCGCCTGGCCGCGATCGCGCGCGGCCTTATGGCTTGCGGCGTCGAGGTCGAGGAGGGCGAGGCGAGCCTCGCGATCCATGGACTTGGCGGGGGACAAGGTGGGGGCCGTGGCGGCGCGCCGCGCGGGCTTGCCAAGGACGCGCCGCCGATCGAGACCCACGGCGACCACCGCATCGCGATGGCGTTCCTTGCGTTGGGCGCCGGCGCGCAGACCCCGGTCGCGGTCGATGGCGGCGAGATGATCGCCACCAGCTTTCCCGATTTCCCCGGCTTCATGAACGCGCTCGGCGCGGATATCGCGGAAACTGACGAACCCGGCAGGAGGCCGGCACGAAAGGCCCGCCCATGATCATCGCGATCGACGGGCCGGCGGCCGCCGGCAAGGGCACGCTGGCCCGCCGCCTGGCGCTGGCGCTCGGCCTGGCCTATCTCGACACGGGCGCGCTTTATCGGGCCGTGGGCCTCATGGTGCTGCGCGCCGGCGGCGACCCGGGCGACGAGGCGAGTGCGGTCGAGGCGGCGGAAAACCTCGACCGGTCCATCCTCGATCACCCCGATCTGCGCGGCGACGCGGCCGCCGGTGCCGCCTCCAAGGTTGCCGCGATCCCGGCGGTGCGCCAGGTGCTGCTGGCCTTCCAGCGCAGCTTCGCGGCCAATCCGCCACCGGGCAAAAAGGGCGCGGTGCTTGACGGCCGCGACATCGGCACCGTGGTGTGCCCGGACGCCGAGGTGAAGCTGTTCATCACCGCGAGCGCCAAGGCGCGGGCCGAGCGCCGCCTCAAGGAGTTGCAGGCGCGCGGGATCGAAGCTATATACGCGACCGTCTTGCAAGACATGAAGGAGCGCGACGCCCGCGACCAGGCACGGGCCGTGGCGCCGTTGGTCCCGGCGGAGGATGCCCACATCCTCGACACCACGGACCTCGACGTCGACGAAGCGTTCGAACAAGCCCTGGCGATCGTCGATCCAAGCACGGCGCGCGACCGGTCCTCTTGACGACCGATCTTGCACGAGGGGCGAGGTGTTTTCGCCCATTTGCCGTATTTGCCGCCTTGCCCTATTTGGCGGCCTTAGCTATGGCATTTTGTGCCGGGACGCCCCATCTTACGCCCATTCGCCCGGTTGACAGGCATGAGGGGCGCGTAACCGGGGGGTGCCATGATGGGCGGCATCGCCGGGCGTCACTCTCCTGATCGTCTTGCACCCGAATGAAGACGCTGAATGAAGGCAAAGACCGCCGGAACCAACCGGCTGGCCGGAAAAACGTAAACTTGAGGAAGGACGCAAAAAGGCACACATGGCAAACACGAGCATGGGAACCGCTGGCGCGGTTAAAGAAGATTTCGCAGCCCTGCTGGAAGAATCACTCGGCACCACCTCGAACTTCGAAGGACAGGTGGTCAAGGGCAGAGTTATTGCGATCGATAACGACATTGCGCTGGTCGATGTCGGCCTGAAATCGGAAGGCCGCATCCCGCTTAAGGAATTTTCGGTACAGGGCGGCGAGCCCGAAATCGGCGTCGGCGACGAAGTTGAAGTGTTCGTCGAGCGCATGGAAAACCAACAGGGCGAATCGGTACTGAGCCGCGAGAAGGCGCGCCGCGAGGAAGCCTGGACCCAGCTTGAAGAGGCCTTCAAGGAGGCCAAGCGCGTCACCGGCGTGATCTTCGGCCGCGTCAAGGGCGGCTTTACCGTCGACCTTTCCGGCGCCGTCGCCTTCCTGCCCGGCAGCCAGGTCGATATCCGCCCGGTGCGCGACGTCTCGCCCCTGATGGGCACGCCCCAGCCCTTCCAGATCCTGAAGATGGACCGCCAGCGCGGCAATATCGTGGTCTCGCGGCGGGCGGTGCTTGAAGAGACCCGCGCCGAGGCGCGTACCGAGCTCGTCGCCAACCTCAAGGAGGGCCAGGTCCTCCAGGGCGTCGTCAAGAACATCACCGATTATGGTGCTTTCGTCGATCTCGGCGGCATCGACGGGCTGCTGCACGTCACTGACATCTCGTGGAAGCGGGTCAACCATCCAAACGATGCGCTGCAGATCGGCCAGACCGTCGACGTACAGGTGATCCGCTTCAACCCCGAGACCCAGCGCATCTCGCTCGGCATGAAGCAGCTCGAGGCCGATCCCTGGGACGGCGTGGTCGCCAAATATCCGGTGCGCGCCAAGCTCAAGGGCCGCGTCACCAACATCACCGATTACGGCGCCTTCGTGGAGCTGGAGGCGGGGGTCGAGGGCCTCGTCCACGTCTCGGAGATGTCGTGGACCAAGAAGAACGTGCATCCCGGCAAGATCGTCTCGACCAGCCAGGAGGTCGAGGTGATGGTGCTTGATGTCGACCCGCAGCGCCGCCGCATCTCGCTGGGCCTCAAGCAGTGCCTCGACAATCCGTGGGAAGCCTTCGCGGCGATGTACCCCTCGGGCAGCGAGATGGAAGGCGAGGTCAAGAACATCACCGAGTTCGGTCTCTTCGTCGGCCTGCCGGGCGACATCGACGGCATGGTGCACATGTCCGACATCGCCTGGGGCAAGCCCGGCGAGGAAGCCATCGCCGGCTACGACAAGGGCGCCCAGGTGAAGTTCAAGGTGCTCGACATCGACACCGACAAGGAGCGCATCAGTCTCGGCATCAAACAGCTGACCGACGATCCGTTCGCCGGCGCGGCCGCCGAGATCAAGAAGGGCGACATCGTCACCTGCACCGTGAAAGCGGTCACCACCGGCGGCATCGAGGTCACCGTCAACGACACGCTCGACGGCTTCATTCGCAAGGTCGAGCTTGGCCGCGAGCGCTCCGAGCAGAGGCCCGACCGCTTCGCCGTCGGCGAGAAGGTTGACGCCAAGGTGATCGCGGTCGACGCCAAGTCGCGCAAGCTTACCTTGACGGTCAAGGGCCGCGAGCTTGACGAGGACAAGCAGGCGTTGAAGCAGTTCGGCTCGTCCGACAGCGGCGCGTCGCTGGGCGACATCCTTGGTGCCGCGTTCGACAAGGCCAAGGAGAAGTCGAGCAAGGACGACGAGGACGAAGCACCGGCTGCCGCGGAGGAAGAGGCGGCTCCGGCTGAGGAGGCGGCTGCCGCGGAGGAAGCGGCTCCGGCCGAGGAGGTAGCCCAGCCCGAAGAGGCGGCTGCGGCTGACGACGCAGCCGAGGCGGAGACCGAAAAGCCGGCGAAGAAACCCGCGGCCAAGAAGGCGGCGGCCAAAAAGCCCGCTGCAAAGAAGACGGCGGCCAAAAAGCCGGCCGCCAAGAAGACCACGGCCAAGGCAAAGAAGGACGCCGACGACTAGAGCACGATCGCGTCACAGTGATCTGGTGTGACGCGTGACCCGTGCTCTAAACGTATGTGCCAGATCAAGATCGTCTCAGATTGCACCAATCTGAGACGATCTTGATCTAGGCGCCGGTCCCCGGGGCCGACAAACACGACCGCCGGGCATTATTGTCGCGACACTATACCGGGCGCGCAGCCGAGCGGCTGGGCGCCCGGTTCCGTTTTGGAGGGCCGCGCCAACCTCGCCGCTTCCACCGGCTGCGCTCGGCGCCGGAAGACGCCCGGGCGGGGTCGGTCCGGCAATGCAATACCTTCCAAAAAGTGGTTTTTTCTGAACAACTTACCCTTGACGACCCCCATGGCCTCTGGCAACCTTGGCGGCGCTGAAAGACTGGGGGGTTGAACAACGGTCGGGAGCGTCGTGGGGCGCTCGGTTGCGGGGTACATAGGCACATGCCTAACTTTTCGGTGTCACCCCTGGATCGGTGAACGCTCCGGCGTATGAGGGTACGGATCTGCCGTCGCGCGCTGCGTCCGGTCCGGATGCTGTTGTTGAATGTGCCGTTGAGAATGCCGTTGTGTGTGTCTGGGGTGGCATAGCGTAGTGGCGGACGAGTGTTGAGAACGGATGGGGTCGGAACGGGTCAATCGAACGCCATGACGAAATCGGAATTGATACAGCGTCTGATGGAGCGGAACGCTCATCTGTTCGCCGGCGAACGGCGGCTCTACCAGCGCGACGCCGAGCGCATGGTCGACACGGTGCTCGAGGAGATCTCAGCAGCGCTCGAACGCGGCGACCGGGTCGAGCTGCGCGGCTTCGGCGCCTTCTCGGTCAAGCGACGGGACGCGCGCGTGGGCCGTAATCCGCGAACCGGCGAGATGGTCAATGTCGAGGCCAAACACGTTCCCTATTTCAAGACCGGCAAGGAGCTGCGCGAGCGCCTCAACGGCAAGGGCTAATCGCGCCGCGACAGTGCAAGCGGGTGCCGCCTTGCCGGCCCCACCAAACGCCGCCGGAATGACCGCCGGGCTTTTGCCATGAAACCCTTGAAGCTGATCGGCTGGGGCATCCTCGTCATCGTGGCGCTGATCGCGGTTGTCTTCGCGATCCACAACCACGGCGCACAAACCGTTAATTTCTGGCCACTTCCCTATGCGCTTAGCGCGCCGCTCTATGCCGTGGTCATCACCGCGCTGGCGGCCGGCTTCGTGCTTGGAGCAGCCGCAAGCTGGATCGGCGGCCGCGGCTGGCGAAAGCTGGCGCGGCAGCGCAGGCGCGAGAACGATGCGCTGATGCGCGAGCTCGACGGCTTCAAGGCGAATGAGCGCGCGCGGGCCCTTGCCGCGCCCGGAAGCGGTGGTTCCGGCCAAGCGGCAATACCGGCGCGCGCGCTCGTCGGCAAGGGCGGCTGAGAAGCGCGCCCGCAATGCGGATCGTGGACGGCGAGGCGCTTGGAGAGTTGCTTGACGACCGCGCGCTGATCGAGGCGTTGCGCGCAATGTTTGCCGCCGGCTGTGAGGTGCCGGCGCGCCACCACCACACGATCCCGCAGCCCGGCGCCGATGCGACGCTTTTGCTGATGCCGGCCTGGGAGAGCGCCCAGGCGGCTGCCGCCGGGCAAACTGCCGCCGGAAAGGCTGCCAACGGACAGGCTGCCGACGACCATACTGCCGCCGGTCCGGCAGGGGCGCTCGGCGTCAAGATCGTCACCGTCTATCCGGACAATGGCGCAAAGGGCTTGCCCGCGGTGATGGGCAACTACATGCTGCTCGACGGCGCCACGGGAACGCCGCAAGCGTTGCTCGACGGCCAGGCGCTGACCGCCCGGCGCACCGCGGCGGCCTCCGCGCTTGCTGCCGATTATTTGGCGCGCGGCGATGCGCGGGTACTGACAATGGTGGGCACCGGCGCGCTCGCGCCGCACCTGGTCCGGGCCCATGCTACGGTGCGGCCGATCGAAGAGGTTTGGATTTGGGGCCGGACACACGAGAAGGCGCGGGCACTTGCCGAAGCGCTGAACGACGCGTTGGAAGATTTGTCGAAGGGCAGAAAGATCATTGTGCAAGCAACAGATGACCTTGAGCGCGCGGTGCGGAGCGCCGACGTGATATCTTGCGCAACGCTGTCTTCCGACCCGCTGGTCGCGGGCGATTGGCTCAAGCCGGGCCAGCACCTCGACCTTGTCGGCGGCTTTACCCCGGCGATGCGCGAAACCGATGACGCGGCAATCGCTCGCGCGCGGGTCTATGTCGACACGCGCGCTGGAGCGATGAGCGAGGCCGGCGACATCGTCCAGCCGCTGCGGTCCGGCGCGCTGCGCGAGGAGGCGATTGCGGGCGACCTCTTCGAGCTTGCACGGGGGCAAATCGCCGGCCGCGGCGCAGCGGACGAGATCACGCTGTTCAAATCGGTGGGCAGCGCGCTGGAGGACCTGGCCGCGGCAAAACTGGCGATGGCGGAACTGGCAAGAACCGAGCCAGTAAAGCCCGGGCCGGCGGGAACGGGGCCGGCCGCATGACCGAGGTATATTGCGCCATCGATACGCCCGATCTCGCGGCCGCCGAGCGGCTCGCGGGCGACCTTGCCGGCGCGGTCGACGGGATCAAGCTGGGCCTTGAGTTCTTCGCCGCCAACGGCCCCGCCGGTGTCGAGCGGCTCGCACGCAAGGGCCTGCCGGTCTTCCTCGACTTGAAGCTGCACGACATTCCGAACACCGTCGCGGGCGCGGTGCGCGCACTCATGCCGCTTGGGCCCCGGATTCTCACTGTCCATGCCGGCGGCGGCCGGGCGATGCTCCAGGCGGCGATGGAGGCGGCGGCCAAAGCCGCCGGCAACCAGACGCGCATCGTCGGCGTGACGGTGCTGACCAGCCTCGACGATGACGATCTGGGGCGCATGGGCTGGGCAGCAGGATCGCAGGCGTCGGTGGCGCGGCTTGCCCAGGAAGCCAAGTCCGGCGGCCTCGACGGCATCGTTTGCTCGCCGCGTGAAGCGGCCGCGATGCGTGCGGAGTTCGGCCTGGATTTCTTTCTGGTCGTGCCCGGCATCCGTCCGGCTTGGGCGGCGACCGGCGACCAGAAGCGCGTAACCACGCCGGCCGAAGCCGCCGCCGCGGGCGCCGATGTGCTGGTGATCGGCCGGCCCATCACCGGCGCGGATCGACCCGCTGAAGCTGCCCAGCGGATTGCCGCGGAGCTTGCGGCATGAAACCACTGGTCAAGATCTGCGGCATCACCCATTCGGTTGCGCTGGGGGCGGCGATCGTGAGCGGCGCCGATTTCGTCGGTTTCATTTTCTATCCGCCCTCGCCGCGCTACGTGGCGCCGGGCCGCGCCGCCGCGCTGGGCGCCGCCACGCCGCCAGGGATCAATCGCGTCGGCGTGTTCGTCGATCCAGCCGACGCCGTGCTGGGCCAGACGCTGGGCCGCGTGCGCCTCGACTTCCTCCAGCTTCACGGGCACGAGACGCCCGAGCGGATCGCCGAGATCAAGGAGCGGTTCGGCCTGCCGATCATCAAGTCGGTCGCCGTGTCCTGCGCGCGCGACGTCGACGGCGCCGGAGATTTTGCCAGCGCCGCCGACTGGCTCTTGTTCGACGCCAAGCCGCCGCGGCGCGCCGATGCGTTGCCGGGCGGCAATGCGGTGAGCTTCGACTGGACGCTGTTGACCGGACGCGGCTGGTCGGTGCCGCATCTCATCTCGGGCGGGCTCGATGCCGGCAATGTGGGCGCGGCGCTGGCATCGACCGAAGCGCGCGGGGCGGATGTGTCCTCGGGCGTGGAACACGCGCCCGGCGACAAGGACCCGGAGAAGATCGCGGCCTTTCTCCAGGCCGCGCGTGGCTCGAATTCGGCGTAGACCCGGCGGCCCGATGACCAACGTCAATACCTATCGCGGCGGTCCCGACGAGCGGGGCCATTTCGGCATCTTCGGCGGGCGCTATCTGCCCGAGACGCTGATGCCGCTGGTGCTCTCGCTCGAAGCGGCCTACGAGGCCGCCAAGGCCGATCCGGGCTTCCAGGCCGAACTCGACGATCGCCTAAAGCACTATGTCGGCCGGCCGAGCGCCTTTTACTTCGCCGAGCGGCTGACACAAATGCTGGGCGGCCCGAAGATCTACTTCAAGCGCGACGAGCTCAACCACACCGGGTCGCACAAGATCAACAACTGCCTGGGCCAGGCGCTGGTGGCGCGGCGCATGGGCAAGACGCGGCTGATCGCGGAAACCGGCGCGGGCCAGCACGGCGTCGCGACGGCGACGGTGGCGGCGCTCTTCGGCCTGCCCTGCACGGTCTACATGGGCGAGGTCGATATCGCGCGCCAGGCGCCGAACGTCTTCCGCATGAAGCTGCTGGGCGCGGAGGTCATGCCCGTCACCTCAGGCTCCCGGACGCTGAAGGACGCCATGAACGAGGCGCTGCGCGACTGGGTCGGCCATGTCGAAAACACCTTCTATGTGATCGGTACGGTCGCCGGCCCGCATCCCTATCCGGCGATGGTGCGCGATTTCCAGTCCGTGATCGGCCGCGAGGTGCGCGCGCAATGCGAGGCCGCCGAAGGCCGGCTGCCCGATATCCTGGTCGCCTGCATTGGCGGAGGCTCGAACGCGATGGGGTTGTTTCACCCGTTTCTCGACGACCCCGACGTGCGGCTCATCGGCGTCGAGGCGGCCGGGCGCGGGGTCGAGACCGGCGAGCACGCGGCCTCGCTCGCCGGCGGGCGGCCCGGCGTGCTGCACGGCAACCGCACATACTTGCTGCAGGACGATGACGGCCAGATCACCGAGGCGCATTCGATTTCGGCCGGGCTCGACTATCCGGGGATCGGCCCCGAGCATGCCTGGCTGCACGAGAGCGGCCGCGTCGAGTATGTCGCCGAGAGCGACGAAGCGGCGCTCGAAGCCTTCCAGCTCTGCGCCAAGACGGAGGGCATTATCCCGGCGCTGGAGCCGGCGCATGCGCTCGCCCATGTGCAGCGCATCGCAGCGTCGCTCTCGCCCGATGAGTTGCTGGTGATGAACATGTGCGGGCGCGGCGACAAGGATGTCTTCACCGTCGCCGATGCGCTGGGCGTTTCCTTGTGAGCGGTTTTGCAGGATCTGACCGGATCGCCGATCGTTTTGCGGCGCTGAAGGCACAAAACCGCGCCGCGCTCATTGCCTTCGTGACCGCGGGCGATCCTGACGACGCTACCGCGCGCGGCATTCTGAGCGCGTTGCCGCGCGCCGGCGCTGACATCGTCGAGCTGGGCATGCCGTTTTCCGATCCGGTCGCCGACGGGCCGGCGATCCAGTTGGCCTCCGAGCGCGCGCTCGCTGGCGGGGCGAGCCTGCGAAAGACGCTGGCGATGGTACGGGATTTTCGCACAGAAGATGGCGAGACGCCGATCGTGCTGATGGGCTATTTTAACCCGATCTATAGTTATGGCGCCGAAACTTTCGCGAACGATGCGGCAGCGGCAGGCGTCGACGGGCTGATCATCGTCGACCTGCCGCCAGAGGAGGAAGATGATCTGCGGCCCTTCGCCGAGGCTGCCGGGATCCATCTGGTGCGACTGGTGACGCCGACCACCGACGAGGCGCGGTTGGCAATAATCCTCCAGGGCGCCAGCGGGTTCGTCTACCACGTCGCGGTGGCGGGCATCACCGGCGCTAAAGCGGCTGGGATCGGGGAGCTGACAGCCGCCTTGGCGACGGTGCGCCGGCACACCACATTGCCACTGGCGGTCGGTTTCGGGATCCGAACGCCGGAGCAAGCCGCCGCCGTGGCGCGGATCGCCGATGCGGCGGTGGTAGGCTCGGCGATTGTCGAGCGGATCGCCGGCGGTTTGCGCGCCGACGGGCGCGCCGGGCCGGGACTGATCGGCGGCGTGACGCAATGCGTCGGCGCGCTCGCGGCCGCCGTGCACGGCGCGCGTGGCGGCTGAAGGGCAGGAGGAAAGATCCAAATGACGAGCACCGCATCATGAGCTGGCTCACCAACATCGTCCGGCCGCGCATCCGTAAGCTGGTCGACCGTGAGGTTCCGGACAATCTGTGGGTGAAATGCTCCGCTTGCGACCAGATGATCTTCCACCGCGAGCTGGAAGCCAATCTGCTGGTCTGCCCGCACTGCAATCATCACATGCGCTTGAGCGTGAACAAGCGGCTGGCGGCGCTGTTCGATGGCGCCGAATACCAAACCATCGAGCTGCCCGAAACCATCGCCGATCCCCTGAAGTTCCGCGACCGCAAGCGCTATGCCGACCGTTTGCGCGAGGCCCAGGCGGCAACCGAGCACAGTGATGCGATCGTCGTCGCCCATGGCAAGCTCGGCGGGCTGCCGCTGGTGGTGGCCGCGCTCGACTTCGAGTTCATGGCCGGCTCGATGGGCATCGCGGTGGGCGAGGGTTTTATCGCCGCCGCGCGCCTCGCCGTGCTCCAGGAAGCGCCGCTGCTGGTTATTCCCGCTTCGGGCGGCGCGCGCATGCAAGAGGGCATTCTCTCGCTCATGCAGATGCCGCGCACGGTGATCGCGGTCGAAGAGGTGCGCGAGGCCGGGCTGCCCTATCTCGTGCTGCTGACCGATCCGACAACGGGCGGCGTCTCCGCCTCCTTCGCCATGCTGGGCGACATCGCCATCGCCGAGCCGGGCGCGGTGATCGGCTTCGCCGGCCGGCGCGTCATCGAAGAGACAATCCGCGAGCAGCTTCCCGATGACTTCCAGCGCGCCGAGCATCTCTTCGATCATGGCATGGTCGACATGGTGGTGCCGCGCCACGAGCTGCGCGAGACCCTGATCCGCGTGCTGCGCCTGCTGCGCCAGCCGGGCCCGTCGGCCGAAATCCTCGCCCTGCCGCGAGGCGACGACGCGGGCGAGGACGGCGAGGAAAGCGCATCCCTCGACGCAGGGGCGGAACCGGCCGCCGATCTCCCGCCGCCCGCAACAGACGACGGCGGCGACAGTGGCAAAGAACCCCGCGCCAAGGACTGAGCCCACGAACGCTGATCCGGCGAGCGCTGGTCCGGTGAGCGCTGGTCCGGCCGGTCCTGCATTGCCCCACGCGCCCAACACGGCACTGGACGAAGCGCTGGCGCGCGTCCAAAGCCTGCATCCGCGGGTCATCGATCTTTCGCTTGGCCGCATAGAGCGTCTGCTGGCGGCGCTGGGCAACCCTGAGCGCGCGTTGCCGCCGGTCGTGCATATCGCTGGCACCAACGGCAAGGGCTCCACGCTCGCCTTCCTGCGCGCCATGCTGGAGGCCGCAGACTACGCGGTGCATCTCTACACGTCGCCCCATCTCATCCGCTTCAACGAGCGCATCGTGGTCGCGGGCGCGATGATCGACGATGCATCGCTGCTGGCCCTGCTCGACGAATGCGAGACGGCGAACGATGGCGCCGCGATCACCTTCTTTGAGTTCACCACGGCGGCGGCTTATCTGGCCTTCGCGCGCATACCGGGGGATATTCTGCTGCTGGAGACTGGGCTCGGTGGGCGGCTCGATGCGACCAATGTGATCGACGCGCCGGCACTGACCGCGATCACCCCGGTCAGCCTCGACCATCAGGGCTTCCTTGGCGACGACCTGGCGGGCATCGCAGCGGAGAAGGCCGGGATCCTGAAGGCCGGCGTCACCGGCGTCGTTTCTTCACAATCCGCGGCGGCGATGAAAACGATCGCGGCGCGGGCGGCCGAGATCGGCGCGCCGCTCTATTGCGAAGGCACTGGCTGGCGGGTCGAGGCGGTCGCGGGCGGACTTCGTTTCAGCGGGCGAGACGGCGCCCTTACCCTGCCCCGGCCAGGGTTAGAGGGCGTGCATCAACTCGGCAATGCGGGAATTGCGCTTGCCTGCTTGGAGAACCTGCCGGGCTTTGCCGTCGACGCGGCCGCGAAGGCGCAAGGGATCATGGGCGCGCGCTGGCCGGCGCGGTTGCAACGCTTGAGCAAGGGGCCGCTCGCCGAGGCCCTGCCCGACGGCTGGGAGCTCTGGCTCGATGGCGGCCACAACCCCGCGGCCGGGCGGGCGCTGGCCGATTGGGCCGACGCGCTGGGCGATGGCCGGCCGCTCCACCTGGTCACGGCGATGCTGGAGACCAAGGACCCATCCACTTTCCTCGAAGCGCTCGCGCCGTGGACCGCAAGCGTGCGGACCCTCGCCCCGGCGGGCGAACACGCCTACATCCCGGCCGACAAATTAGCCGCGATCGGCCGCGCGCTGGGGCTCGACGCGGTGGCCGCCACTGACGTGATGAGCGCGCTGCAGGATATCGCGCGCCTTCAAGGGCCGGCCCGCGTGCTGATCTGCGGCTCGCTTTATCTTGCCGGAGAGGTACTGGCCCAAGCGGGTGAAGCGGGGTGACCCCAGACGCACGAAGCCCCGCCACTGGGGCGGGGCTTCGGAACGCGTTCGGGTCGGGTTCGGGGCTTACGCCGCGGCGTCCTGGAGGACCGACTCGACCCACTCGTAGAGTTTCGACTTGGGCAGTGTGCCGACCTTCTGCGCGGCCACCTGGCCGTCCTTGAACAGGAGCAGGGTCGGGATACCGCGCACATTGTACTTCTGCGGCGTGCCCGGATTTTCGTCGATGTTGAGCTTGGCGACCGTCACCCTGTCGCCCAGATCAGTGGCCAGATCGTCGAGCGCCGGTGCGATCTGTTTGCAGGGCCCACACCACTCGGCCCAGAAATCGACCAGGACTGGTTGCTCCGACTTCAGAACGTCTTCTTCAAACGAACTGTCGGTAACCTTCGTCGTGCTCATATTTTTCCCCTAGATGCCGGGCGACGGGACGACCGCCGCGAAACGTTATGCGAATCTAGGAAGCTAATTATGGCAGGTCAAGGCGCGAACGCGCGCCCTGTCGATAACCTTCGGAAGCCTTTGAAATCACCAGTTTTTAGGTTCAGGGCGCATGGCCGTCCAGGGCACCATTGGGCAGGATCATTAACCTTGGACCGTCCGTCCAGAGCAATGCGGCCCGAACCGGGCGGCCCGGATAGACCTTGCGCAGCACCGCCCGATAGGCCGCCATCTGGCGAAGATAGAGCGGCGCGACCGCCTCGATTTCCAAGGGCGGCGGCCGGTTGGTCTTGTAGTCGAGGACGGTGACCGCCGCATCGGTGACGCATAGCCGGTCGACCTGGCCGGAGATTACCTGGTCGCCGATGACGCCGGTGATGGGCACTTCCGCGACCGATCCCGGCCCGAACAGCGCGGCATGCTCCGGCGCTTCCAGAACGGCCATGGTCTCCGACAAGAGCGCATCGCGCTCGGCCTCGTCGAGCCCGTGTCCCGGCCGGGCCAGGAAACGCCGGGCCGCGCCCGCGCGCTTGCCTGCCGGCAGCTCGGGCAGCGATTGCAGCAGGCGATGGATGATAAGCCCGCGCCGGAAGCGCGCTCCGTCATCCTCGCCCAGGGGCGCGCGCACGGGCGGGTCGTCCTCGCCGGGACGCGACGGCGCGAACGGCCGCGGCGGCACCGGCTCCGGCGCGGGGTCCTGCGCCGCCCAAGCCGGTAGCGGCGCGGACGCGGCGGCGGCTGTCTCGAGCGGCTCCGGCGGCTGCGGCGTGCCGGAGACGATGCGCCGACCCTCGCCCGCCCAGCCGCCGCCGCCGCCGAAAACGAATTCGGCGGGCGCGCCCGCGCCGGCAAGGCCCGCCTCGACCAGGCGATACCAGCAGTCATCGGTGGGCCTGGACTTGGTCTCCCAGCCGCAGATATAGAGCCGGTCTTCGGCGCGGGTCATCGCCACATACAAAAGCCGCCGGTATTCCTCCAGCCGCCGCGCATCGATCGCCGCGCGCGCGCCCTGGTCGAGCGAGCGTTCAAGCCGCCGGGTCGGTGCCCAGATCGGCGCGCGCGGACCGTGTACGGTCGGCCACAGGATGAGCGGGAAGCGGGTCGGCGGCAGCGCCATCGTGTCGGCCAGGAAAACGATCGGCGCCTGCAGGCCCTTGGAGCCGTGGATCGTCATCACCCGGACCTCGTCGCGCGCGCCCTGCTCGAGGTCGCGGGTGACCACGGTCTCGCCCGCCGCGAGCCAATGCAGAAAGCCCTGCAGCGACGGCGTGTGCGCGCGCTCGTAATCGAGCGCCAGGGTGAGGAACTCGTCGACCGCGTCTTCGGCCTCGTGGCCCAGGCGGGCGGCGAAGGCGGCGCGGCCGCCGGTTGCCTCGACGACCCGCGCCAGCAGCTCGTAAGGCGGCGCGTAATCGGCGCGGGCGAGCAAATGCGCCAGCGCCTCATGCGCGCGGGCGAAGGCCGGATTGTCGCCGATGCGGCGGGTCAGCGTGGCCCAGAGCGTCTCCTTGTCGCGGTTATGGGCGAGCGCGAAGAGCTGGTCTTCGTCGAGCCCGATCAACGGGCTCTTGAGAAGTGCGGCGAGCGTCAGATCGTCCTGGGGCAGCGCCAGAAACTGGGCCAGGGCGGCCAGATCCATCACCGCGATCTGGTCGGAAAGGACAAGACGGTCGACGCCGGCCACCGGAACTTCCAGACGCCGCAGCGCGCGCACCAACTCTTCGACGAAGCCGCGGCGGCGGCGCACGAGGACCATGACGTCCTTCGGCCGGATCCGCGCGCCGGTCGAGTCGAGACGCTCGCCCGTCTTGATCCAATCATGGATCGTCGCGGCGATCTGCCCGGCAAGCCGCGCCCGCGGCGCGTCGGCCACCATGCGTTCGACCGGCAGCGTCCAGGGTTCTTCGTCCTGCGCGTCGCGTGGCTTGACCGTGGGCCAAAGCTCGACCAACCCGGCAGCCTCCGCACGCTCAGCAATATGCTCGATCTTCGCGTCGGCGACGCCTTCATGCGCGGTTTCGCCCGCGAAGACGGCATCGACCGCCTGCAGCACCGCCCGGGTCGAGCGGAACGAAACATCCATGCCGACCGGACGGAACCGCTCACCGGCAGCGCCGACTTTTTTCTCGAAATAGTCACGCATTTCGCCGAAGCCGTCAGGATCGGCGCCCTGAAAGCTGAAGATCGACTGCTTGACGTCGCCGACGGCAAAGACGGTACGCGGGCGTTCGGGGTCGCGCGAAACCCCGCCTTCGCCGGCAAAGAACTCTTCCGACAGTGCCTGGACGACGGTCCACTGGTCGGGATTGGTGTCCTGGGCCTCGTCGATCAGAATATGGTCGATGCCGCCATCGAGCTTGTAGAGCACCCAGGCGGCGGCGGCGCGCTCGGCCAGCAGCTCGCGGGCGATGATGATGAGATCGTCGAAATCGAGCAACGCGCCCAGGCGTTTCCGCGCCGCATAATCGTCGAGCATCCGCGCACCGAGCCGCATCAGCCCGGCGCTTGCCCGCGCCACGGTGACCGCGTTGAGCCGCGCGCGGATTTGGGCGATGCGCTCGGCCTCACCAGCGAGGACGGCTTCGCCGTCGGGCTCGGCTTTCTGCGCGGCCTTCGAGATCAGGGACTTGCGCTGCTCGCCTTCCTTGGTAAAGAAGGCGCTCTCATAGGCTTCAAAGCGCGCGTTGCGCTGCGCCGGATCGGCCAGCCAGTCGGCGATGATGCGGCCGTGATTCTGATCGGTCTTGCCGCCCCGCTCCAGCATCGCCTCGGCAGCGCGGCGCAGGCCCGGACCATTGAACGAAACGTCGAGCGAGGCCGGCGTCAGCACCGTGGTGCGGTCGTCCTCGGGCGAGACGTCGAGGCCGGCGAAGATCGCCGCTTCCAGCGTGGCAATGCCGCCCGCCGCCGCGATCAGCCGGCGTAAGATGCCACGCGCCCGGGTAAGCTCGGCGACCAGCTCGGCAAAGCTCGCCTCGCTGGCATGGCCGGTGATCGCGCCGAGCGCCTCGGCCATCGCCGGATCGCGCCCCGGCCCCGGCATGGCGGCGGCCAGAAGCGCGTGCTGAACCTCGCCGAGAAGATCGAGCGCGTCGCGCTCGTCGAGCACGGTGAAATGCGGCGGCACCCCGGCTTCGACCGGAAAGCGTTTCAGCAGCGCCTGGCAGAAGGCATGGATGGTCTGGATCTTTATCCCGCCGGGCGCATCGAGCACACGCGCGAAGAGGCGCCGCGCGGCGCGCAGGCGGTCCGCGTCGGGCGCCGCTCCGGTGAGGGCTTCGATCGCCGCCGACAGCTGGACGTCGGAGACGACCGCCCAGGCGCTCAAGTTGCCCGATACCCGCGTCGCCATTTCCGCCGCCGCGGCCTTGGTGAAGGTAAGGCAGAGAATGTGCTCGGGCCGGGTGCCGTCGAGCAGCAGCCGCAGCACGCGTTCGGTCAGCACGCGGGTCTTGCCGGTGCCCGCCGAGGCGGTGACCCAGGCCGAGACCTGCGGATCGGCGGCGGCGCGCTGGCTTGCGACCGCGCGGTCCTTTGGCGTCTCCGACCCAGTCCCTGTTGGGGCGTTCATATGCGCGCTCATGCGTCCTCGTCCGAGACAGCGGACCATTCGGCGGCGCGCTCCAGGTGGTCGTAGTCGTTGTAGCGCGGCGCGAATTCCGGGCGCGGGATGGCGTGATAAGGCGTCGCCGGATCATCGAATTTGGCGATCAGGCCCATGAGCCCGGCAAGCGCCTGATCGGCCAGAGTGCCCGGATCGGCGACCGGCTTGATCTCGCCGGGAGGATCACCGCCGCCGAGGCGCCAGAAGGCCAGCTCGGCGACCGCGCCCGCCGGCACGCCGTCGAAGCCGCCGGCCTGGGCGATGGCGGCCTCCAGGGGAAGCTGGGGCGCGAATCCCGCGGCGAGCTCCTTCTTGCTCGGCACCGACCCGGTCTTGTAGTCGAGGATGGCGAGCGTGCCGTCGGCCAGGCGGTCGACGCGGTCGGCGGTGGCGTTGAGCACGAAGGCTCCCGCCGGACCCTCGATAACGCGCTCGCCCTTGACCTCCACGGCACTGGCAATGATAGCCGCGCGGCGCTCGCGCTCTTTGTCCAGGAACCAGCCGGCGATACGCTCGAAGCGCGGCCACCAGAAGGCCCAGACACCGGGATGGTCGAGCGCCGGGCCGAAGGTCTGCCGGCCGATCTCCAGCAGGCGCGCATAAGCATCGTCGGGGACGGCGTCCGGGCAGGCGCGCACAAAGGCTTCGAGCGCTTGGTGGATGAACTGCCCGCGCTCGGCAGCGCCCGGATCGGCGTCGATCGGATCGAGCGCGTCGAGGCGCAGGATCTTGCGGGCGTAGAGCGCGTAGGGATCGCGCATCAGCATTTCGATCTGGGTGACCGAGAGCCGGCGCGGGCGGGCCGCGACCGGCGGGCGCGGCGCCGGCGGGGCGACCTCGACCCGCACGGCGGGCTCGTCGAGCATGCGGGTCCACTCAAGAAGCGTGCTGCCCGGCCAGGGCGATGCGTCGTCACCCAATGGGTCGGTGCCCTGGATCGCGTGCAGTACCGCCTCGATACGCGCAAGCCAGCGCGACGGCACGGTCGGCGCACCCTCGACGCGGGCGGCGCGGCTGAGGACGACCGCCCCGGCGCCCATGGCCTGGACGAAATCATGCGCGGTCAAGCCCGTGCGCCGCTCGGGCAGCGGCAGGCCAAAGCGCGCCTGCATCGGCCGGCTCATCCACGGATCGGCCACGGCCTCCGGCGGCCAGGCGCCTTCGTTCAAGCCGCCCAGGATCATCACATCGGCGCGCTGCAGCCGGGCTTCCAGAAGACCCCAGATGAAAAGACGCGGATGGGCGCCGTGGCGCGGGCGGACGACCCGTCCCACCATCAGCGCCGCCAGCAGCGCAGGATACTCGGCCGGCGTCACGGCTGCGAAGTCACCCGCGGCCTGGAACAGCTCGGAGACGAAGCCGGCCGCCGCCTCGCCCGCATCGCCGGCCCAGAGGCGCGCACCGCCTTCGCCCGTGTCGCTCGCGGCAAGCGCTTCGGCGGCCGTGATATGGGCGGCGACAAGCTCCGGCAGCGTCGCCTTCGACGCAGCCATCGCGGCGGTCAGGGGTGCCAGCGCGGCGGCGAGACCGTCGACCCAGCCAGAGAGCGCCTTGAGCACCGGCACGTCGACCTTACGGTAACGATCGGTCTCGGCGTGCTCGAGCGCCGATTTAAGACCGCCGAAGCCCGGCGCCGGACGCGGTCCGCGCAGCACCGCACGCTCCAGCAAGCGTACATTCGCAAGGAAGGCCGGCCGCGCCAGCCCACCGGCGGCGAGGGGATGCTTGAGCGCCGCCAACAGCGGCACCGGCGCGGCATCGGCGGCGGCCAAATCGGCGGTCAGGCGCAGGAAGGCGCCGGGCGGTGAGGCGCCCAGCGGTACGCCCGCGCTGTCGTCGACCTCAAGGCCCCAGCGTCCGAGCGCCGCCGCGACCCGGCGCGCCAGGTTGCGGTCGGGGGTGACCAGCGCCGCCGTGCGCCCGGGCGTCTCCAGCGCCTGGCGCATGACGAGGGCGATCGCGCCCGCCTCTTCGCGTGGATTGAGCGCATCGATACGCGCCACGTCCTTTAACCCGTCCTCCAGTCCCTGCCCGGCCAGATCGCGCCAGCCGTCGGTCGCGGCGGCCGGGGCGAGCGCCGCCGAAACCAGGCGGCTGCGTGCCGACGGCAGTCCCGCCGCCGCCTCGCCGTCCGGCCAGTCCGCGACCATTTCACGGCCGGCGCCCAAACGCGCGAGGAGACGCGCAAGCCCGTGTTGTGGGTGGCCGGGATCGTCGCCAACCAGCGACCAGGCCGCATCGTCCAGATGCCGGTCAAGACCGGGCAGCACAACGGCGCCCTCGGGCAATCCCGCGACCACGGCAAGCAGGTCGGCGGTGGCGGGAATGCTGCCGGTGCTGCCGGCGGCGATGACGGGGTGGCCGGGCGGGCTGGCGCGCCATTCGTCGGCCAGCGCCTCGAGCGCCGCATTACGGCGGGCGGCGGGATCGAGCGCGCCCTCGGCCGCCAGCATCGCCGGCCAGTCATCGGCCAACACCGAAAGGAAGGCGAGCACGGTCTGCCAATGCTCGGCATAGTCCGCGGGCACCAGGTCGTGGAGCCCGGCGAAGGGCAACCGCTCGGTCTGCACGCGGTCGAGGAAGCGCGCGAGCTCAACCGCCAGCCAGGCGGCATGCTCGGCGCCCAGCGCGCCATCGGACTGCGCCATCAGCTTGGCCGCGAGAAGCAGGCGGCGGCGAAGCTCGGGGATCGCGGGGGGCAGTTCGAGCGCAGTTTCGCCGGCGCCCTCGGCGAACTCGTCAGCCAGGCTTTCGCCGAGCGCAAGTTCGTCCTCATCGACGTCGCCGATCGGGCGCATGCGCGGCAGGATCAAGGCCTGGCCGTCCGACTGGCGCAGAAACGCCTCGCGCAGTGCCCGGCAGGCGCGCCGTGTCGGCAGCAGGACCAACGGCACCGCCAGCGCGAGCGGATCGTCGCCCGCGCGCGCCAGGAGCCCGCGCGCGAGTGCGTCGACGAAGGAGCGTTCCGGCGCGATCGAGTACAGCATCGCCGGTCAGGTTAGAGCGGCGCCGGCGCGCCGGAAAGAACTATGGCTCAGATGGCTCAGATGGTCGCAGGCCTACACGCCTCACAACCACTCCTGCGCGGCGGTGCCGCTGGTCATGACATGCTCGACCTTGGCGAGGAGCTGCGGCGTGCCGACATGGTACCACTCGCCATCGTGGCGCATGCCGAAGAGGCGGTCGTTTTCCTGGAGCTGGTCGTAGAGCCGGACGAGCGAAAAGCGGCCTTCGGCCACATCGTTGAAGATCTTGGGATGGAGGATCTGGACGCCGGTGAAGACGAAGGGCGCGACCTGGCCTTCGCCGCGGCGCGTGAGGCGGCCTTCGGGGTCCATGAAATAGTCGCCGGACCCTTCATAGCCCGGCACCGCGATGGTCGGATAAAGCATCAACAACGCATCCATGCGGCGGCCGTCCCAGGCGCGGCGCAGGCGCTCCAGCGCCGGCGTTGGCCCGTCGAGCCAGATCGTGTCGGAGTTGGCGACGATGAAGGGCTTGTCGCCGAGCTTGGCAATGGCGTGGCGCACGCCGCCGCCGGTCTCCAACAGCGTGTCCTCGCGGGAGAAGATGATTTCCGGCTGTTTGCGGTCCTGCAGATGCGCTTCGAGCTTCCCGCCCAGATGATGGAGGTTGACGACCGCGGTCGACACCCTGGCGCGCTCCAGATGGTCGAGCACGCGGTCGATCATCGGCGTGCCGAGCACGGGGATCATCGGCTTGGGCATGGTGTCGGTGAGCGGGCGCATGCGCTTGCCGTAGCCCGCGGCGAGCACCATGGCGATTCGGATCGGCGGAGAAGTCGGCATCAGTTCAGATCGTTATGTCAGACAGTCATGCTTATGGCAAAGGCGGCACGTCGGGAATGCGGCGCCCGCCGGGCGGGATCATGCGATCGAGCCAGGCCTTCACCGGCGCCAGCGCCGGATGGGCTAGGTCGCGCTCGAGCCAGCGCCAGACACGCGGGATGTGCTCCAGATAAACCGGCTTGCCGTCGCGCACACAGAGCCGGGTGAAGATGCCGATGATCTTGCAGTTGCGCTGGGCGGAGAGCATGGCGGCGGCGGCGGCGAAATCGGCGCGGTCGAGCGCGGGGAAGGCATCGAGGTAACGCTTGGTCATGGCGTCGATCAGCGGCTCGGGCACGTCGCGGCGGGCATCTTCCAATAGCGAGACCAGATCGTAGGCGACCGGGCCGATCACCGCATCCTGGAAATCGAGAAGGCCGCAACGGGCGAGATCCTTCTGGCCGGCCCGCCACATCAGATTGTCGACGTGGAAATCCCGCAGCGTGAGCGTCGCCGGCACGGCTTCGGCAAGCGGCAGCAGCGCGGCCCAGAGCGCGCGATACTCCTCGCGCATCTCCGGGTGAGGCGCCTGCTCGGCGATCGCTGGCAGGTACCAGTCGACCAGCAGTGCTGCTTCTTCGAACAAGCGCGCCTCGTCATAGGCCGGCAGGTCGATCGCCCCGGCCGCCTCGTTGCGGTGGATCGCGATCAGCACGTCGGTGGCAAGCGCGTACATCTCCATCTCGTCGCCGCCGGCGGCCAGACGCCGCGTATAGGTTTCGTCACCGAAATCCTCGATGACGAGGAGGCCGGCCTCGACATCCTCGGCGAAGATCTCCGGCGGGCTGAAACCGAGGTTGTGCAAATGCCGGGCGACGCGCACGTAAGGCCACACGTCCTCTCGTGGCGGCGGCGCGTCCATCAGCAGCGCCGGCCGGGGCCCACCATGCAGCCGCACATAATGGCGGAACGAGGCATCGCCCGGCAGCGGGTCGCGCACGGCCGCGCCCCAGCCGGCCTCCGCAAGCAGGGCCGCGATACGCGCGGCCCGGTCGGTAACGCGGTCAGCCACGGGCGGCCTCGATCCCGGCAAGGTCGAGCGTTTCGATGCGGGCTTTCCAGGCCGCTCCCGGTCGAAGCGCCAGTGTTCGCGCTTCCGTCTGCCCGCTTTCAATCGCGAAGATGACGGTCAGCCAGCGCTCATTCTGCAAGGCTCGGGCGCGCTCGGGCCACTCGATCAATGTGATGCCCTCGGCAAACGCCTCCTCGATGCCGAGCTCGTAAAGCTCGTCGGCGGTCTCGATGCGGTAGAGATCGAAATGGTAGACCGGGCCGGCGGCGCACTCATAAATCTGAACCAGGGTGAAGGTCGGGCTCGGAACCTCTTCGTCCGGGCCGGTCAGCGCCCGGATGAAGCCGCGCGCGAAGACGGTCTTGCCCGCCCCCAGCGGGCCTTCGAGCGCCAACACGTCGCCGCGCTCGGCGACGGCCGCGATACGGGCCGCCAGCCGTGTCGTCGCCGCCTCGCGGTCGCTGACGTATTGGGCCTTGGAATTTTCGCCGGTATCGGCGCTGAGCGGCTCTTCGATCATCGCGCGACTGTAACAGCGGGTCCCGGTGCGACAAGAGGCGTCAGGCGCTTGCACGCTCGAGCTCAGAGGGGGGCGCCCCCGTATCGCTATCGCACGGCGCGTCGTCGGGGTCGGCCTCGACCGGCGTGGCGCGATCGGGCAGCGTGCAGATCACCGTGGTGCCGGTGTCGCTGGAATCTATGGCGACGGCGCCGCCATGCAGCTCGACCAGGCTTTTGACCAGCGACAGGCCAAGGCCGACGCCGTCCTGGCGGCCATCGGCATCGCGGCCGCGCACGAACTTGTCGAAGACGTGGATGCGCTCCTCCTCGGGAATGCCGATGCCGGTGTCGGTGACGGAAAAGACCACGAAGCGGCCGTCACGGCGCGCGCGCAAAGTCACGGTGCCGCCCGGCGGGGTGAACTTGATCGCGTTGGAGACGAGGTTGTAGAGCGCGTGTTTGAGCCGCCGCTCGTCCGCCTCGAGCATGCCGATATTGGCGGGACAGTCGACCTTGAGCTCGAGCTCCTGCTCGCGCGCATACTCGTGGCTGATCGTGTAGACGGCATCGACCACGGCCTTGGCATCGACGGGGCCGATCTCGAGGGCGATGCGGCCGGCTTCGATGGAGGCCAGCTCCAGAATGTCGTTGATCAGCAGCAGCAAGCGCTGGGAGGCTTCCAGGATACCGGCGGAGTACTCTTTCTGCCGCGCGGTGAGCGCGCCAAAATACCCGTGGTCGAGGATCTCGGTGAAGCCGATGATGGTGTTGAGCGGGGTGCGCAGCTCATAGGAGACATTGGCGATGAACTCCGACTTCAGCCGATCGGCCTGCTCCAGGCCCTCCGCGCGCTCGCGCAGCGCACGCTCGACCTGGGTCGTGTCGGTGACGTCGAGATAGCGCGCGAGCACGCTGCCGTCGGGCAGCGCAATGACGGCGTATTCAAGATGCCGGCCATCGGCGCGCTGGAGCTGCCCGGTAACCTCCTCGCGGCTGGTGATCATGCCGATGAGCCGCGATTTCACGACATCCCAGTCCTCGCCGGTCTCGTAAAGCGCGCGCGCGCCTTCCACCAGATCGGCGATATGCGGCTCGCCCTCCAGGGTGGCGCCCGGGACGCCCCAGACCGCCGCGAAAACCGGATTGGAAAGCTTGAGCCGGCCATCGCCGCCGAAGACCGCGACGCCCTCGGCCAGATTGTCGAGGGTTTCGCGCTGAACGTCGATCAGCGTGTTGTACGAGCGCTCCAGCGCCAGCCGGTCGGTCACATCCTCGTAGGTGTAGAGCAGACCGCCCAGTGGGTGGGGCGTGACCAGCTGCCGGATCGCCGTGTTGTTGGGCAGATGGAGAAGCTCGTCCAGCGGCTCGAGCAACGAGGTGAAGTGATTGATGCGCTCGGCCTTGAAAGCGGGGAAGTCGGCGGTCTCCGGGAGCTGGCGTCGCTCGCGCATCACTTCCAGCACCTCGCCGATCTCCGGTCCGCTGCGCAGCCACGACCCGTCGAAGCCCCAGAGATCGGTGAAAGCGCGGTTGAAGAATTTGACCTTCCGGTCGGGCCCATAGATCGCAATCGCGGTGCTGAGCTTCTCCAGCACTTCGCCATGCGCCGCGACATGGCGCGCCAGCGCGATCTCAGCGTCCTCGGAGCGCGTCAGATCGAGCGCGAAACCGGCGAGGCGGCCGGTCTTGCCAAGCAACTCTTCGTTGATTTCCCACAGCCGGCGCGCGCCGCCGACCACGACATGCTGCTTGATGGTCTGGGCGACGCCGGTCTTGCACACGTTGTTGGCCAGGGTCATGCCCGGACCGCCGCGGCTGCCGCCCGTGAATTCGCGCGAATCGCGGATCACCGCCTCACGGCTTTCCGCCTCGACAGCCTTCACGTAGGCAAGGTTGCAATCCTCGATCCGCAGCTCGGCGTCGCGGAGCCATACAGCCACCGGAACGGCGTCGAGCATCCCGCGCAGCTTGGCCGCCTCGGCGTCGCGCTCGGCGGCTTCGGCCGCCGCCGTGCGGATATCGCGGAAGCAAAGCAGATCGGCGTCGCGCTCGCCAATCCGCGCGCGGGCGCCCGCGGCGCGCCAGGCCAGTCGATCCATGCGGTCTCTGATCTCCAGATCGAAGCCCTCGCCGGTCTCGCGCAGCCGGGCAAGCGCCTCGATCAGCGCGCCCGTGCTGGCCTCGGCAAAGCGCACGCAGATCTCGTTGAAGCCGAGCGGGCCGTCCTCGGCGAGGCCGAAGAGCTTGTGCAGCCCGGGCAGCGCCACCATCGTTGCCGCGCCGGGCGTCGCCGACCCCGATGACCGGGCGTCATGGACCCCATGGGTCCCGTGCGGTAAAGCGATCACGCCCATCGCATGCGTGCCGAGCGCGGCGCTCATCGCGTGGGCAAGACCCTCATTGGCGGTGCTGCGGCGCTCGGCAAGTCGCAGGCGCCGGCGCATGACGACGGCGAACCAGGCGGCAGCGATGGCAATCGCAAACGCCGGTATCAGGCCAAACCAAGCCATGCTCGCCGAACTGAAGTCCCCCAAAGGGTACGCCCTCACTTCTCTTCATCGCCGGCAGGCCGATCAGTCGGCCCCCAGCGTCAAAGAACATCAAGAATTTGTATGGTTAATATACCGTTAAGGAATCGCCGTGAAGGGTTTGTATTTGATTTCTTGAAATAGGAAGAAGGACTCGCGATCGACTGATCGCTCTGGAGTCTTGGTGTCTTCATTAGCGTCGGTAGTAATAGGCCCAACCCGGTCGGCGAATCGACATGAAAAGCCCGCCAAGCGCGGCGGGCAAAAAAAGCGCGGCGGAGACACGGTAAGAAGGGGAGGAACCGGTCTCCGCCGCCGCCCAAAACGGGCTGGGGAGGGGGGAGGTCTGTAATCATCATTCTGATCACAAAATATTAACAATTGGTTGATCATGATCTTAACCACGATTAGGCATGACAGGCGCCTGCCCGCCGCAACGGGCGTCGGCTGTCGGACCGCCGGATCCGGGGGGACCTTCGGGCCATGATGCGTGAAACGTCAGGATTGATGCGAGCTGCCGATCCGGCAGGCTTGGGCGTCGCCTTGGGTGCACTTCTTGCCGGATGTGTTGCAGGCTGCGCGGCCGCGCCCGATTATGGTGAATATCTGGACCGCTGGCAGGGGAAAAATCGCAGCGAGGTGATCGCCGATTGGGGCGAGGCGGACCGCCGCTATCGCGACCATCGCGGCCACGATACCCTGCAATACATCACCCGCGAGACGTTGTTTCAATCGCTTTCGGGCGGCCGCGAAGCCGTTTGGTGGTGCCTGACCGATTTTCATCTCGGCGCGAACGGACGGGTGCTGGAGGTATCGAGCACGGGCAACCATTGCGTCCCGCCCGACAACCTCGCCGCGGCCCGTGACCGCCGGCGCCGGCGCGGCAACGTGGTTCGGGGCGTTCCGCCGTCCGACGGGACCGATTGAGTTCGCAGGAAAAGGACCTGACTATGGCGACATCGCAGAGCACGCTGAAGGCCGATCTGATTGATCGTGTGGCTGGGCTTGCGCAAAAGAAGCTCACAAAGTCGCTTGCCGCCGAGACCGAGGCCTTCGTGCGCGCCTTCTACGGCCATGTACCGCCCGACGACATTCTGAGCACCGACCCGTCCGACCTTTTCGGCGCTGCGCTCGCCTTCTGGAAATTCGCCGCCGAACGCACGCCCGATCAGCCCAAGATCCGCGTGCACAATCCGAACTTCGACGACGATGGCTGGAAGTCCGTCCACACGGTCATCGAGATCGTCAACGACGACATGCCGTTCCTCGTCGACTCGGTCGCAGCCGAGCTCAACAAGCTCGATCTAACCGTCCACCTGGTGATCCATCCGATCTTCCGCGTCCAGCGCGACACCCAAGGCCGGTTGACCGACATCCACCCGGCGGCCGACAGCGGCAAAAATGGCGCCGCCGCCGAATCCTTCATGCACATTCAGATCGACGAGCAAACCGGCAAGCAGGGCCTGGCCAAGATCGAAGCGGCGCTCGCCAAGGTGTTGGGCGATGTCCGCATCGCGGTCGCCGACTGGATGCCGATCCGCGCCAAACTCAAGGATTCGCACAAGGCGCTCGCCAACGCGCCCAAGTTCATCGAGGTGAAGGCAAAGGAAGAGATCAGCGCCTTTCTCGATTGGCTCGACGACAACCACTTCACCTTCCTCGGCTACCGCGAATACGAGGTCTCGGGCAACGGCAAGGAAAGCTTCATGGGCGTGGTCGAGGGCTCCGGCCTTGGCCTCTTGCGCGACCCGGACACCCACGTCTTCGAGGGCGTGCGGCGCCTGGCCGACCTGCCCCAGCATGTTCGCGACTTCCTGAAACGCAAGCACCTCCTGATCGTCAACAAAGCGAACATGCGCTCCACGGTCCATCGCGGCGTGCATCTGGACGCCATCGGGCTGAAGGAGTTCGACGCGTCGGGCGAGGTCGCCCGCGAGCGTCTTTTCGTCGGGCTGTTCACCTCCACGGTCTACAGCCGCAGCCCGGACTCAATTCCGATCCTGCGCACCAAGATCGAACGGATGATGGTGCGCGCCGGCTTCGAGATGAGCAGCCATGACGGCAAGGCGCTGCTGCACATTCTGGAAACCTTTCCCCGCGACGAGCTGTTTCAGGTCGGCGACGACGAGTTGTTCGAGACCGGGCTCGGCATTCTGCATCTGCAGGAACGCCATCGCACCGCGCTCTTCGTACGCCAGGACGCCTTCGAGCGCTTTGCCTCCTGTCTGGTCTATGTGCCGCGCGACCGGCACGACACGGCCCTGCGCCGGCGGTTCAGCGCGATCCTGGAATCCGCATTCAACGGTCCGATCACCGCCTTCCAGACCCAGATCGGCGACGAGTCCGTGCTCGCGCGCATTCACTTCATCGTCAAGACCAAGCCCGGCGCGATCCCCGACTACGACGTCCCCGATATCGAAGCGCGATTGGTCGAGGCGAGCCGGTCCTGGGGCGACGAGTTGCGCGACGCATTGATCCATCTACGTGGCGAGGATAGGGGTTTGCGCCTTTACCGCCGCTACGGCGATGCCTTCTCGACTGCCTATGAAGAACGCTTCGATGCGCAATACGCGCTGACGGACATTGCCAAGATCGAAGAGGCGCTCGAGACCGGCACGATGGCGCTCAACCTCTACCGGCCGATCGAGGCGCCCGATACCGCGGTGCGCTTCAAAATCTACCACCGCGGTGAGGCGGTCGCGTTGTCCGATGTCCTGCCGATGCTCGAAAACATGGGCCTCAAGGTCATGGACGAGATGCCCTATCAGATCGATCCGGCAGCCAATCCCGAAGTCTGGGTGCACGACTTCGGCGTTGTCCGGCGCGACGGCGGCGCGATCGCCCTGGGCGAGATCCGCGAGGCCTTCGAGGACAGTTTTGCCCGCATCTGGCTGGGCGAAATGGAGAATGACGGCTTCAACAGGCTGGTCATCGGCGCCGGGCTGCACTGGCGCGCTATCGTCATATTGCGCACGCTCGCCAAGTATCTGCGCCAGGCCGCGATCCCGTTCAGCCAGGCCTATATGGAGGACACGCTCGACGCCAATACCGAGCTTGCCCAGCTTCTCGTCGAGCTGTTCGAAAAGCGCTTTCATCCCGAAAATGCCAGCGAAGCTGCGGCAAAAAAGCTGGTGTCGCGCATCGAAGCCGGGCTAGAGCAGGTCGAGAGCCTCGATGAGGATCGCATCATCCGGCGGTTCACGAACCTGATCCAGGCCGCCCTGCGCACCAACTTCTACCAGCCCGCCGCCGATGGCGGGCACAAGCCCTATCTCAGTATCAAATTCGACAGTGGCGCGCTCGACGAGCTACCCCTGCCGCGGCCGTTCCGCGAGATCTTCGTCTATTCGCCCCGGGTGGAAGGCATCCATCTGCGCGGCGGCAAGGTGGCGCGCGGCGGTCTGCGCTGGTCGGACCGGCGCGAGGATTTCCGCACCGAGGTCCTGGGGCTGATGAAGGCGCAGATGGTCAAGAACGCCGTCATCGTGCCAGTCGGCTCCAAGGGCGGGTTCGTCGTCAAACAGCCGCCTGCCGATAGCAGCCGCGAGGCCCAGCTCGCCGAGGGTGTGGACTGCTACAAGACGTTCCTGCGCGGCCTGCTCGACCTCACCGACAACCGCGTCGGCGACGACATCGTGCCGCCGGCGAACGTCGTGCGCCACGACGAAGACGATCCCTACCTCGTCGTCGCCGCCGACAAGGGCACGGCAACCTTCTCCGACTACGCCAACGCGGTCTCCGAGGAATACGGCTTCTGGCTCTCCGATGCCTTCGCCTCCGGTGGGTCGGTCGGCTACGACCACAAGAAGATGGGCATCACCGCGCGCGGCGCCTGGGAGGCGGTCAAGCGTCACTTCCGCGAAATGGGCAAGGACATCCAGTCGGAAGACTTCACCGTGATCGGCGTCGGCGACATGTCTGGCGACGTGTTCGGCAATGGCATGCTGCTCAGCGAGCACATCCGGCTGCTCGGCGCCTTCAATCATCTGCATATCTTCGTCGATCCCGATCCCGACCCGAAGAAGAGCCTCGCCGAGCGCAAGCGGCTGTTCGAGTTGCCGCGTTCGTCCTGGACCGATTACGACGCCAAGCTGATCACAAAGGGCGGCGGCGTTTTCGAGCGCAAGGCCAAGTCGATCACGCTGACGCCGGAGATGAAGGCCTGCTTCCGCCTCAAGAAAGACACCGTGACCCCCAACGAGCTGATCCGCGCCATGCTCAAGGCCGAGGTCGAGCTCATGTGGTTCGGCGGCATCGGCACATACGTGAAGTCGTCGAAAGAGAGCCAGGCCGATGTCGGCGACAGGGCCACCGACGCGCAACGCATCGATGCAAACGAACTCAGCGCCAGGGTCGTGGGCGAGGGCGCCAATCTCGGCGTAACGCAGCTCGGCCGCATCGAGTTCGCCCAGCATGGCGGACGGCTCAACTCCGATGCCATCGACAATTCGGCCGGCGTCGATTGCTCCGACCACGAGGTCAATATCAAGATCCTGCTCGGTCAGGTCGTCCAGGCCGGCGACATGACCATGAAGCAGCGCAACGACCTTCTGGAGACGATGACCGACGAGGTCGCCGAGCTGGTGCTGCGCGACAACTATTTGCAGACCCAGTCGCTGAGCCTCGTCGAATCTCTCGGGCCCGCCCGGCTCGACCTGCAGGCGCAATTCATGAAGGCGCTGGAGCGCGCGGGTCGGCTCAATCGGGCGATCGAATTCCTGCCCGACGATGAGGAGATCGCCGAGCGCGAAGCGGCGAAGCTCGGACTGACCCGCCCCGAGCTGTCGGTGCTGCTCGCCTATTCGAAGATCGTCCTCTTCGACCAGCTTCTGGAAACCGACCTGCCCGACGACCCGCTGCTGGAGCAGGACCTTCTCGCCTATTTCCCCAAGCCCCTTCACAAGCCCTACCGCGAGGCGATCGGCCAGCACCGCCTGAAGCGCGAGATCGTATCGACCTACGTCACCAACTCGATCGTCAACCGCGCCGGGCCGACCTTCATCCACGAGTTGGGCGAGAAGTCCGGCATGGCGCCGGCCGACGTGGCGCGCGCCTATCTGGTGGCGCGCGACGTCTTTCAGCTGCGCGACAGCTGGCGCGCGATCGAAGCGCTCGACACCAAGGTGCCGGCCGAGGTGCAGATCGAGATGCTGACCGAATCGCGCCAGCTCATCGAGCGCACGACCTATTGGTTCCTGCGCGGCCTGCGCCATCCGATCGACGTGCGCGGCGTGGCCGAAAGCTTCCGGCCGGGCATCGCGGCGCTGTGGAAGCGCCTCGACAAGGTGCTGACCGGGACCGAGAAAAACAAAGTCGACGCCCGCACAAAGGCACTCACCAAGAAAGGCGTGCCGGAGGCGTTGGCCAAGCGCGTCGCCGCCTTCGACACCATGGCGTCGGCCTGCGACATCGTGCGCCTCGCCGGCGGACGCGAGCGCGATATGGAGGCGACGGCAGCGCTCTACTTCACGCTGGGCAAGCGCTTCGGGCTCGACTGGTTGCGCGAACAGGCCGAGGCGCTGGACGCGGGCGACTATTGGAACGACCTGGCGGTCACCTCGCTGGTCGAGGACCTCTATGGCCACCAGTTCCAGCTTTGCCAGAACGTGCTCGACGCGGCGGGCGAAACACCGGGCGCCGCCGAGGCGGTCGCGGAGGCCTGGGCCGAGGCGCGCCGCCCGCTGGTCGAGCGCCTCAACTGGCTGCTGGGCGAGCTGCGGGCGGAGGAAAGCGTCGATCTGGCCATGCTCGCCGTCGCCAACCGGCAGATCCGGGCGCTGGTGACCAACTAGGGCACGGCAGGCACGGCGCGAAGTGGCGTATCCCCACACCCACCATCGTCATCCCCGCGAAAGCGGGGATCCAGGGAAGCCGGCAAGACCGGCGCCCCGTGATCTGTGGATTCCCGCTCCTGAGCTTGTCGATGGGCGCGGGAATGACGGCGACGGGGGACCTATGAAGCGCATCTGAAGCGCATCTGAAGCGCATCGAGCCGTCTTCCAGCGCTATAATCCGCCCATGAAACGCCCCTCGCGCGAGATCAATATCTTCAGTGTTTCGGCGCTCGATCTCTTCGCCTCGGCGATGGGCAGCTTCATTCTGATCGCGGTGATGCTGTTTCCCTACTACCAGAAGTCGGTAATCGTGCGCGATCTCGACCTCGTCGTCGTGATGGATACCACCGGCAGCATGGGTAAGGAGATCAAGTCCATGCAGCAGAACCTGATCCTGACCGCGCGGGTGCTGCGCAAGGCCTCGCCGCGGCTGCGCGTGGGCTTCGTCGTCTACCGCGACCGGGGGGCGAAGGAAGCCTATCTGGTGCGGGCAATGCCGATCACGCTGATGGATCCGGCTGGCGAGCGGCGCTTGCAGGACTTCATCAACCAGCTCGACGCCAAGGGCGGCGGCGACTGGCCCGAAGCAGTGGAAGCGGGGCTTGACCGCGCCGCCGCCATGGCGTGGAACCGGCGCTCGCGAAACATGATCCTGGTGATCGGCGATGCGCCCGCGCATCGGGGCCGCTGGGCCGGCGCCTTCGCCATGGCCGCGCGCTTTGCCGGCGACGGCCACACCCGCAAGGTTTCCACCATCCTGATTGCGCGTTCGGACAAGGTCCGCGCGGCGGGCGAGCCCTTCTTCAAGCGCCTCGCCAAAGCCGGCAAGGGCGAGTACGCCGACAATATCGGCCAGCTCATGTACAGCGTGCTGCTGATGGTGCTGGAAAGCCCTGGTTGATTTGTTCGTTTCGCACCACCCCTCACCCTCCCGCCGCTTCGCGGCGGGCCCCTCTCTCTCCCCCAGGGGGCGAGGGAAAAGGAAGCGCTCGGTGTGATTCCCTCTCCCCTCGGGGGAAAGGGTTAGGGTGAGGGGGGCGGTGTCTCAGCCAATTACGGTCGTAGGCATCTGAACACTCCGACCGCGCGGCGCGTGCGCGTGGTTGGTCCATATGGCATGCTTCGCTGACCGATGCGGGTGGGGAGCGGAACGCGATGGCGGAGCAAAGTCAGCCGGCGAAGAAGCGCGTCGGCCCCTGGCGGCAATTCTCCTGGTGCATGTATGACTGGGCCAATTCGCCCTTCCCGACCATCATCGCAACCTTCCTCTTCGCCAATTACTACGCCGGCGCGGTGGTCGGCAAAGGCAATGACGGCGAGGCTTTGTGGGCAATCGCGGCCGGCGTCGCCGGCGTACTGACCGCGCTGCTGAGCCCGGTGTTGGGTGCCTTTGCCGATCAGGGAGGGCGGCGCAAACCATGGCTTGGTGTGATCACCGCGATCATGGTCGTCGCAACCGCGTTGATGTGGTTCGTGGAACCTTCGCCGGCCTTTATCCTGTTGGGCTTCGTGCTGGCGGTCATCGCGACGACCGCCTTCGAAGTCTCGATGGTGTTCTACAACGCCATGTTGCCCGATATCGCGCCCGAAAATCGGGTCGGCCGCATCTCCGGCTGGGGCTGGGGGCTTGGCTACGCGGGTGGCCTCACGGCGCTGGTCATCTGCCTCTTCGTGCTGGTTCAGGCCGACCCGCTCGGCTTGGGGCTCGACCGCTCCGACGGGGCGCTGGAAAACGTGCGGGCGACCAACATCCTGGTGGCGGTATGGATCGTGCTCTTCACGCTGCCCTTCTGGCTCTTCGTGCCCGACCGGCCGGCGACCGGCAAGCGCGCAAACGCGATCGTGCGCGAAGGTCTCGGCACGCTCGTGTCGACGTTGAAGCGCTGGCGCGAATACCGGTCGATCGTGCGCTTCCTCATCGCCTTCCTGCTTTATTCCAACGGCTACAACACGCTGTTTGCCCTCGGCGCGGTCTATGCGCGGCAAAAATTCGGCTGGACGCTGGCTGACGTGCTGCAATTCGGCATCGCCCTCAACGTGGTCGCCGGGTTGGGCGCGTTTGGCTTCGCCTGGGTCGACGACTTCTTCGGCGCCAAGCGGACCGTGCTGATCGCCGTCGCCGCGATCACGGTGTTTGCGGCCGGCGCGCTTCTGGTCGAGACCGAAACGCTGTTCTGGGTCTTCGGCCTCGCGCTCAGCACCTTCTTCGGACCGGCCCAGGCGGCGAGCCGCTCGATGATGGCGCGCATGGCGCCGCCGGAGATCCGCACCGAGCTGTTCGGGCTTTACGGGCTGGCCGGCCGGGTCGCGAGCTGGGCCGGGGCGCTCGCAGTCGGCGGATTGGCGTTTGCCACCGGCAGCTTCCGCATCGGCATGGTGGCGATCCTGTTCTTCCTGATCGCCGGGCTTATCATGCTCTGGGGCGTGCGCTATGAGCAGAAGTGACGGCGCAGGCCCGCCAAGCCGTCATCCCGAGCATCAGCGAGGGATCTAGCGTCAACCGGCGAGATATGTGAAGCGGAGGGCAGATTTCTCCGCTTTGCGTCGAAATGACGTTGTGGTTGGTATTGAAGCCTAATGCCGGAAGTGCCGGATGCCGGTGAAGGCCATGGCGAGGCCCTGCTCGTCGGCGGCGGCGATGACCTCGTCGTCGCGGATCGAGCCGCCGGGCTGGATCACCGCCGAGGCCCCCGCCTGCGCCGCGGCAAGCAGGCCGTCGGCGAAGGGGAAGAAGGCGTCCGACGCCACGACCGAACCTTCCAATCGGTTGCCGGTCTCGCCTGCCTCGCGCGCGGCTTCCGCGGCTTTGGAGGCGGCGATGCGGGCGCTGTCGACGCGGCTCATCTGTCCCGCGCCGATCCCCACCGTACGGCGGTCCTTCACATAGACGATCGCGTTCGACTTCACGTGCTTGCAGACGGTGAAGGCAAAGGCCATGTCGGCGAACTCGTTCTTGGTCGGCACGCGCCTGGTGACGACCTTGAGGTTGGGCGGATCGGCCGGCGCCACGTCGCGGCCTTGCACGAGCAGACCACCGGCGATCGAGCGGATGGTGAGCCCCGCGGCCGCCGGATCGGGCATGCCGCCGGTCAGCAGCAGGCGCAGGTTCTTCTTCCTGGCAATAATATTGCGCGCCTCGGCATCGGCGTCCGGCGCGATGATGACCTCGGTGAAGATGCCGGTGATCGCTTCGGCCACCGCGGCATCGATCGGCCGGTTGCAGGCAACGACACCGCCGAAGGCGCTGACCGGGTCGCAGGCCAGCGCCAGCGGATAGGCGTCGAGGATGGTATCGGACGACGCCACGCCGCACGGATTGGCGTGCTTGATGATGGCGACGGTCGGCCGGTCGAACTCGGCGACCAGCTCGAAGGCGGCATCGGTGTCGTTGAGGTTGTTGTAGGACAGCGCCTTGCCCTGCACCTGCTCGGCGGTGGCGACGCCCGGCCGGGCACTGCCATCGGCGTAGAACGCGGCGGCCTGATGCGGGTTCTCACCGTAACGCAGCAACGGCCCGCGCCTGCCGGCAAGCACCAGACGCTCGGGCAAGGCCTCGCCGTCCTGTGCGGCGAACCAGCGCGCAATCGCCGCATCGTAGGCGCCGGTGCGCGCATAGGCGGCGGCGGCAAGGCGACGGCGCAAGTCCAGCGTGGTCGCGCCGTCATGGTCGGTCATCTCCTGGGTCAGCGCCTCGTACTGGCCAGGATCGGTGACGACCGCGACGAAATCGTGGTTCTTGGCGGCGGCTCTTATAAGCGCCGGCCCGCCGATATCGATGTTCTCGATGCAGTCGTCGAACGCCGCCCCCTTCGCGACCGTCGCCTCGAAGGGATAGAGGTTGACGATGACGAGATCGATCGGGCCGATATCGTGCGCCGCCATCGCCTTGCGGTGACCGGCGTCGTCGCGGCGGGCGAGGATGCCGCCGTGGATCTTGGGCTGCAGGGTCTTGACGCGGCCGTCCATCATTTCAGGAAAGCCGGTGTAGTCGGCGACCTCGATCACCGGCACGTCCGCGCCTGCGAGCGCTTTGGCCGAACCGCCGGTGGAGATGATCTCCACGCCCTTTTCGGTTAGGAACCGGCCGAGCGTCTCAAGCCCCGTCTTGTCGGAAACCGAGATCAGCGCGCGGGTTACTGAAACGCTCGCGGCTGAGGCCATGGACTACTCCTGTGCGATGGATTCTGCGGGCACGACGGGCGCGAAGGGCGCGATGGATCTGTGATCGGATGCGAAAGGATGGACGTGCGGCCGGCCTTAGCGCGCCTTCCGCTTGGGCGCGGGCGGCTTGGCGGCGGGCGGCGAGGCCGCACCCCTGGCGGCATCGTATTCGGGAACCAGGCGGTGCAGCTCGGCCAGCGTCTCGTCGAGCGCGCCGGCCGCGGCCTTGGCCTCGAGCCCCTCGATGGCGCGCGCCAGCAGCGCCTTGTCCGCCGTGCGCGGGCTGGCCAGAAGGATGTCGGTGTATTTGGTCGGCACGGTGGGCTCGGCTGCGTGCAACACCTCCTCGCGCAGCTTCTCGCCGGGACGAAGCCCGGTGAAGGTGATCTTGATATCGGTTTCGGGCTCGAGGCCCGCGAGGCGGATCATCTGGCGCGCCAGGTCCTGGATACGCACCGGCTCGCCCATCTCCAGCACGAAGATACGGCCGCCGGCCTCGCTCTCGCCGCTGCCGAGCGTAGAAGCCTGCAGGACCAGCTCGACCGCTTCGCGCACGGTCATGAAGTACCGCGTGACCTCGCGATCGGTCACGGTGATCGGTCCGCCCGCGGCAAGCTGGGCCTGGAAGATCGGCACCACCGAGCCGGTCGAGCCGAGCACGTTGCCGAAGCGCACCGTAGCGAAGCGGGTGCGGTCGCGGCGGCCGGCGCGGTCAAGGTCGAGCGCCTGACAGTAGCTCTCGGCCAGACGCTTGGTTGCGCCCATCACATTGGCTGGGTTGACCGCCTTGTCCGAAGAGATCAGCACCATCGTCTCCACGCCCGCGGCGATGCAGGCATCGGCGACGTTGCGTGTGCCCACCACATTGGTCAGCACACCCTCGCCCGGATGCAGCTCGACCATCGGAACATGCTTCAGCGCAGCGGCGTGAAACACCAGTTCGGGGCGGGCTTCGGCCAGGGCCGCGGCGATGCGCGCCCTGTCGCGAACGTCGCGCAGCACCGCCGCACGGGGCAGATCGGGATGGCGCTCGGCAAGCTCGCGGTCGATCGAGAAAAGGTGGAACTCCGAGTTGTCGATCAGGGTGAGCTGGGCCGGCGCGAGATCGGAAATCTGGCGCACCAGCTCGCCGCCGATGGTGCCGCCGGCGCCCGTCACCATGACACGCTTGCCGGCGATCAGCGCTTTCATAGCCGGGCGGTCGAGCGCCGCTTGCGGCCGGCCGAGCAGATCCTCCAGCGCGATCGGCCGCACCGACATCGCTTCCTCGCCCGACGTTGCCTCGAAATCCTCCAGCCTCGGCAGCTGCGCGAGCGTCATGCCGTGGGCATCGGCCTGATCGAGCAGCGCGCGAATGCGGCCACCGTCGAGGCCTTCCTTGGTGATGATCAGGCGGCGCGGCTTGCGCCCGTCCTTGGCCAGATTTGCCACGATGGCGTCGAGATCGCCGGCAACACCGAGCACCGGGACGCCGTGAATGTGGCGGCCGACCCGGCCGCTCGAATCGCTGACGATGCCGACCGCCGCGTAGTTGGCGTTGGGCGCGCGATCGACGCCGCGGATGAAGAGCTCCGCGCCGTCGCCGGCGCCAAACAACAGCACCGGGATACGGCGGCGGCCGTCACGGGCTAATAGAGAACCCAGCCGGCGGTCCTTGAAGACACGGTAGAGCGCGCGCGGACCGCCAAGAAATGTGACCAGCACGAACCAGTTGATGAACAGCGAGGAGCGCGGCAGGTCCTGCAGGCGGTTCACCAGGAAGAGCAGCGGCAGGAAGATCAGCACGACCAGCGTGGCGGCCTTGAGGATCGCCACCATGTCGTTGAGCGAGGCATAACGCCAGACGCCGCGGTAAAGATCGAAGCCTGCGAAGACGCCGGCCGAGACCAGCGCGAACAGCGCCATGCCGATCCAGAAATAATCGGAGGAGTACCAAAGCACCGATTCGCCCAGGCGCAGATACTGCGCGAAGCCGAACGACGCCGCAGCCATCACCACGTCATGCACGAAGGCGATGCGCGCCCGGTACCCGCGTAGGCTTTTGAACATCCCGCCTCTCATGTTCGCGCGGGCTGAAGATTAGCATGGGCGCCCCACGGGTCGAGCGAAAACGGCGCCCCAAGGAGCTTCGGGCCGGTTATGGCCGCCGCGCGCGCCGCGCAGAACCGCGCGCGCCGCCGCAATTGAGCAGGAAGATTACCAGCAACACCACCACGGCGCCGGCCGCAAGTGCCGGCCAGCGCCAGGACACCTCGCTCTCGGCGATCACGGCAAGCCCAACCAGCGGCACGTTGGCTGCGGCGATCAACCGCACCGTCTGCGTATGGCTGAGCCCGCCCTGCACCGCGCGCTGGTAGAAATGCTCGCGGTGGGCGCGCCAAACCGCCGCGCCCCGCACCGCCCGGCGCAGCAGCGTCAGCGTGGCATCGGCAAGATAATAGGCGGGCAAAAGTAACGCCGCCGCCCAGGCGCCCGCCGCCGCCGCGGTGATCAGCAGCCAGCCCAGCAGATAGCCGAGCGGCACGCTGCCGACATCGCCCAGGAAGACGCGCGCCGGATGCCAGTTCCACCAGAGAAACCCACTGGCGGTCCCCACGCCGGCAAGGGCGATCAAGCCGAGCGGCGGCGGCAGCACGCCAACCAGGGCGAGCAGATAAAGGCCAAGCCCGATGGCCACCGTCTCGGTGCCCGCAATACCGTCGATGCCGTCCATGAAATTGAAAAGATTGACGAACCACAGCCAAAGAAGACCGGCAACGATACGGTCGCCCCAGAAGGGCAGCAGCCCCTGGAAGACGAACCGATGCTCGGCAAGGCCCGAAAGGCCGAGCGCCACGGCGGCGATTTGCACCGCGAGGCGAAGCAGCGCGCCAAGATCGCGCAGATCGTCGAGCCAGGAGAGGCAGGCAAGCACCGCCGCCGCGCCCAGAACGCGCCATATCCCGGACGGTGCAGCCGGACCCGCCGCGATGCCGATCGCCACGGCGGCGGCGACAAGCACGGCGATGACCGCAATGCCCCCGCCGCGCGGCGTCGGCGCGGCATGGCTCGAGCGCGCGTTCGGGTGGTCGAGGATGCGGCGCTGGCGCAGCGCCTTGAGCACGGCCCAGGTGAGCGCGAAGCCCGCGAGCGCGGTTGCGGCGACGACGATGACCGGCGCGATGACTGGCGGGAGATTACCCATGCCAGCGGGTTATAGAGCAAATTTGAACGTCGCTGCACCGGCACAAAAAACCGCGCCGCCCGGATCGGGCGCGCGGTTGGTTGATTGATAGATGTGAATATCGAAGCCTAACGAGACTTTGGTGCGGTCATTCCTGTCGTTTCGACCGAAGGGAGAAATCTAGCCAGAAACCGCACTGGTAGCCGCCCAGATTTCTCCCTTCGGTCGAAATGACGCGCTCAACGAGCTGACATGATAATTTTCAGGTTTCGGACATTACCCCCATCCGCGCTCCAACTTGAGAGCAAGGCCGTCCTCGAAAGAGCGCGGCGTGACCCCGAGGCGTTCGCGCATGGGCGTCACGTCGAACGCCTTGTCCTCGGTCATGCGGCGGAGCTCGGCCCGCGTCGGCGCCGCGCGGAGGCCGAGCGCACGCGCCACCGATCCCAAAGGCGCGATCAACCCGACCGGCAACGGAACAACAAAAGCGCGGCGGCCAAGGGCGCGGGCGCAGGCACCAACGAAGTCGCGGTAGGCAATCGGTTCGGGGCCGCCGACCACGACCGGTTCGCCCGGCGCCTCATCGCGGGTCAGCGCGCCGATGAAGGCCTCGATCAGATCGTCGATGAAGAGCGGCTGGACGGTGGCGCGACCGCCGGCGGGCAGCGGGAAGGGCACCGGCGCACCCCTGGGCCAGCGTTCCACGTAGCGGAAGATGCGGTTGACGTTGCGCTCCTCGGGCGGCCCGTAGATAAGCCCCGGATGCAGCATCACGCCGGCTCGCCCGCTGGCGCCAAAGGCCGCCTCGCCCGCCGCCACCGCCGCGCCGGCCGGATCGGGCAGCTTGGTGAAGCGCCGCATCGAGCCCGTGAGCACCACGCGCTCGCATTTGTCTGGAAGAGCGTCGAGCAGCGCCGCGGTGAAGCTTGCATGGGCGAGCGAGATAACCTGGTCGGCCCCGGCGAGCGCCGCGCGCATCGTTTCGGGTTGGGTGAGATCGGCGCGCCTGGCCTCGGCCTTCGGGTCGCCCTTCAGGTCGAGTACGGCAAGGCGGCCCGGATCGCGGCCGATCGCGGTGACGGCATAGCCCTCAGCCACCAGGCGCGCGACAAGATAGCGCCCGGTCTTGCTGGTCGCGCCGATCACGGCAACGCTCAAGAGCCGGTTAGCCCGAGAAAATGGAGATTCAAGCTCCGGTCGTAGCGGGGATGATCGCTCATACCAGTGCTCACCATATACTCAACTACACCGTACGCCGCCAATTTGATGGTATGGAAATTGATGACCGGCCGAAAAACTGGCAGACTGTGGAGGATTCGCTCCATTCGTGGCCAGTTGCTCAGCAGAATTGAGCGTGACTGCATTTCCGCATCAATCGCCATGCAATTAATTGCACTCGGACACACAAGTTTATAGCATTTTTCAGCCATTAGTTGAAACGAATCTTGGCGGAATTAGCCTGCGCAATTAATTGCAGATGCCCGTTTCGAGGGAATGGCAGGTTTGGGCACGTTCAGCCTAAGTCCTGGTTGGAGATGCAATTAATTGCATCGGTCTGAACTGACGGAGTTCGCAATGCAATTAATTGCACGTTTGCGTTCTCAGGGAATCGTTGCCTAGGGTTCATTCGGCCGGCTTCCTTCCAAGCCGGCTTCCACCAAATCCAGCGAACTGAACTCCGAGGAGGAATTATGCAATCCATTAGCTTGGAACCTGAATCAGGGCGGTAGCAGTTCAGGGGGTGAGCGTGAGATCGCCAGATGCCGCTGCTGCGGATGATCAATGCGGCGCGATCGATTTCGGTGCTGGAAGCTTTAGGCACAGTCGTTCCGCCGGTAGGTTAGCCCGACCACATTTCCATTTCCGTCCGGTTCCTCCTCCTCGATGAAGGTGATCCCCGCACTCTCGAAAGCGGTCTGGATGGCGAAGAGCGTGCTGGCATGGGGCGAGCGGGCGCCGCGCTCGAAGTCGACGATGGTGCGCTTGGAGACCTTTGAGCGCTCGGTGAGGACATCGCGGGACCAGGCGAGCATGGCACGGGCGGCGCGGCATTGGGCGGCATTTATTGGCATAAAAGGTGTGGTTATAGCTTTTTTATGTTGACTTTTAGGCATGATATCGCACTATATATACTTAGTTTACGTCAGGGAGGAAGTCGGAAATGAGAACAAAACAGAAATATCATGGCATCGGCGGCTCCGATGCGGGCCGGGTGATGGCGGGCGACTGGTTTAGCCTCTGGGAGGAGAAGACCGGTCGAAGAGAGCCGGAGGATCTGACCGACGTGCTGCAGGTCCAGATCGGCATTGTGACCGAGCCGTTGAACCTCTGGTGGTTCGAGCGGCGGACCGGGATCGAGGTGTTCTGCACCGGCTGCGAGGACCTGGTCCATCCCGATCATGCCTTCATGCGGGCCAACCTCGACGCTTGGGTTCCAGGCGGCATATTGGAATGCAAGCACACGTCAGCTTTTGCCAAGGACGAGGAGATCGTGGCGCGGTACTTCCCGCAGGTTCAGCACTATCTCGCGGTCACCGACACGAGCCTTGGATACCTCTCGGTAATCTTCGGGAACCACCGCTGGGCGTTCTTCGAGCTCGAAGCAGATGAGGCCTACCGGGCGGAGCTGATCGCCCGCGAGGCCAAGTTCTGGTGGCATGTCGAGACCGACACGTCGCCGAAGAACCCGGCGCAAGAGATCCTCGCCATCGCTCTCGACGATATGCGCGAGGTCAGCATGGAGGGCAACAACGAATGGGGCGCGTTGGCCGATGACTGGCTGACCTGCCGGGAGCCGGCCAAACACTTCGATGCGGCCAACAAGGGCTTGAAGGAGCTGGTGGAGCCGGATGTGAAGCTGGCGGTGGGTTACGGGGTCAAGGTCGCGCGCTCAAAGGCCGGGGCGCTCACGGTGAGGGAGCTGGTCTGATGGCGGGGGCAATCGACGGGCAGAGCCTCAAGGACATGATGGACGGGACCATCCCCTGCGCGCT
>Ga0307378_10000684_pt1 | contig 58036 bp, 46 predicted proteins | sample UN1MG_FD_202238 | JGI IMG/M metagenome (GOLD analysis project Ga0307378, IMG submission 202238) | Soil microbial communities from Risofladan, Vaasa, Finland - UN-1 | ecosystem: Environmental > Terrestrial > Soil > Coastal area > Acid sulfate soil | place: Finland: Risofladan, Vaasa | collected... | reverse complement strand
CAGCACATCCCTGTTAAAGGTGCCCCCTTCCTTCATAAAAAGATAATAACGTATTGTTTCCTGAGGTACTCTCGTATTCCCAACTATCTCAATCTTCTCAATTATATTCTGCGAGAAGAGAATAAGAGGAAAAAATAGAAATATCGTAGATAATATGGCTTTCTTAAACATTTTCAAGCTGAGATAATATCATCTAACACCTGATCATATTGGAATCAAACAGGTCTAGGCCCTCGTGTCCAAAACTCTAAAGCACTTCGGCTGGAAACAGGTTAGGCTCTATTTCCTCCGATGGCTAACTTCTATTTGACTATTTTTGAGCGATTGATTTCTCGTCTGTGACCAATCTTGAATATCTGAACTGCTAACTCTTTGTCTTGGATAAAATAAACTATTCTATAATTACCTTGCCGAATACGATAACGTTCTTGAGCTGAAAGCTTTTGAGACCCACGAGGTCTTGGATTCTCAGCAAGTGATTGAATGCGTTTAACAATATGCTTTAAATCTTTCTTGGAAATAGTTTCTAGTTCATTTGCTGCTGACTTTTTTATGAAGATTTTATATTTTGCCATTTTTCTTGAGCTTCTTTAAAACTTCTTCAAAGGTTAAAAGCTGTTCATTCCTCCGCTGTTCGAATACAGACAAATCGATAGAATCCTCTATCAGCGCATATTTAATTGCCTCGTTAACTAGTTCAGAAATTGGACGTTCTGTCTCTGCAGCTTTTATGCGCAAAGCATGATGCAGCTCAGAATCTATATATATTGTGGCTCTTTTTGTGTTATTTCTCATGTTATCACCTCATTGTAAATACAATAACATTAAAACGTCTTAACGTCAAGGCGTCTAAGCTTACAATTTTCTAAATTTATTTCTTTATTTCTCTGCTAAAACAATTTGAAAAAAATCCCAACTCGTGTTTCTCTTATGCTTGCTCTTCGCCTGTATAGAAAAATGCGTCTCCGTCTCGTGCTTCCTTCGGGTCTGAAACTGGCTTCCAGGCGATATGTACCGTCTTCTCATTTCGCAGCAAATCGATCACAGCTCCATACATGCCGGCCTGGGCGAAATAATAGATTTTTCCTGTTGAAAAATAAGGTTCAGGCGGACTAAAGCCCTCTCCTGCAAATACGGCCTGAGCTACCTCTCTTCCCCCCGAATACAGAAGAATAGTCTTATCGCCCCATCTTGTTCTGCCCCCTTTTCTGTCGATTGCATATAATTGTACGCAATAGCTGTCAATCTTGAAGCTTGTGATTGCCATGGCCATTAGTTTACCTCCTTTTATCTTTAGTTCTCACAAAATATTCTGTACCCATCAAAACTTAATACCGCCAGCTTTTCAGGTCTGCTCCATTAGGTGCAGTCTTGAGAATTCGCTCTAAAATCTTGGGAATAAACATCTGATGGTACCTCAACCGTGAAATCGCATTCGGCCTCGTATGATCTCCATTCCAGCAATGCTCTGCTCTGTCTCCGTAATCCACGACTCCATCATAATAAGGATCTTTCGTGCTCTCGAGAAATTCTTCCATAAGATAAACAGCATTGTTTAGATAATAGTTATCCATATCACCGCAGTAGATATGGATCTTTCCTTTAAGTTTGGGACCGAGTGTCTTCCAATCTCTTTGCAGTATATATCTAAGGTCATAATTCTCACGCCAGTATTCAGCCACAGAATGGTCTATGTCGCCAGTCAGCTTATCCCAGATAGGCTTTGGATAGCCACCCTCACCAACCGGCGAATAAACTGCCTGCCAGATGTCCCATTGGTCACCAGACCGGCTATTCGTTCCTAGAGCGAGTTCCCGGTGATTCATCTCTTCAAGTGAAGAACTGATCTCCCCCAGGTAATTCCGGCGCCCTGGCTTTGCAGTTCGCTTCCAGCGGCTTTCCACATAATAGGCATTTTTCTGCTCATAGATATTAACAATGCCATAGGCACGAAAATCGATCGGGTCAGGACAGGCCGCATAGCAACCGTTATATTCGTCAGGATAAAACACCTGAGCGGCTAGTGCTTCCCATCCGCCTGTTGAACCACCGTAAAGAAAACGCGCCCAGCCTTCTCCAAGACAACGGAATTTCTTCTCGATATACGGGATGAGCTCATAGGTGATCGCATCTCCGTAGGGTCCCAGATTTGCTGAATTCACAGCATAAGAATCATCATAATAAGGATTCGCATGCTGAATTTTTATGATAACCATCCTCGGAAAGTTTTGGCTCGTCCAATCTTTGTAGAATTTATAGGCATATTCTTGAACAGTCTTGTTGTATGCTTCCCGTTTGAATCTTTCGCTATAGGTAGGTTTAAGATTTGGATCCGGTGGAGCCTCCCTAAATCCGCTAAATGTAGACGGGAAATGACCATGATCAATGACGAGAGGGTAGCGCGCTTCAGGATGTTCATCAAAACCTCCAGGCAAAAGAACACAGGCACCGAGGTGCATAGGAACGCCCCAGAATTCTGTCAAGAGTTTACTCTTAATTTTTACATGCTTGATATATTTCGTATCCTTTGGCTCAGGGATTTGTGGGATTTTTTCATAAAGAGTAATTTTTATCATTTCATCTTTTTGGGGATCGATGCGCACTTTCTGAGGAGTGCTGTAAAGATTACCAGGCGCACGGTTCCAACTCTGTCCCTCTCCCCTATCCATCGGGAGTTTCACTGTCTGACCATCAGCTCGATGGAAAGTCTCATAGCGATGGAAAAGAGCTTGAACCCAGTATTCTCCGACCGGAATCTCTGATATGCTTTTCAATGGATAGCCAAAAACACTCCTATCTACTACCGCTATTTCCCCTGGTTTTAGCCTATCTACATCAATACCGAAAATTAATTGCGTATTAGGACTATCGCTAATCTGAAGCCGTGGCTCCCTGCTTGGATCAGTGGAGACCATCAACAACACCCGTCCGTTAAGAGGAGTTCTACTCTGCTCTTTGGTAAACGAAATTCCAAACCGGAGCTTAGCAACTTGATTTCCTCCGTTTGAGCGGCCTGAGAAGAGAAAAACTAAGACAATGATTAAAGACGGGAGCAGCAAAGCTAATTTTCTTAAATTTTTCTTTTTCATTGAATTTTCCTCCTGTGGAAATAATAAAAAATCAAATCTTTCTTGCACCTCTTTTATAGGACAAAAAAAGACATAATGCGACATTTTTTTTAAAATAATATTGACTCTTTCCTCATTTAAAGATAGGATTCTAATAAAATTATGCCAAAAATACTTTTTGTAACGCTAGACTAAAAAATAAAATGGATGACGAAAGAAGAAAAGATAAACGGTATAAATGTTTGCTTCCTGCACATGTACTGCAAGCAGAAGGGAAACAGAAATTAGTCCAGAGAACCACAGTTCATGATTTTTCCCGCGGAGGCTGCAAGTTAATTGTCAATATTGTTACCCTTGATCCAGGTTCCGATATAGAGTTGGAGGTCTATGTTCCGGAAAAAGGACTAAAAACCCCGATAAGAGCAGAAATTGCCTGGAAAAAAATGGCAGGTGATAAATTGGAGATAGGATTAAAGATAAAGAATATGAAAAAAGGGGCAAAGCAAGAGATTCTCAAGTGGATCTCACCCGTAGGACTGGAAGCGAAGAAGAAACAGATAAAATTAACGAAAAAAAAGTAGAAAAAAGCAGGGATTCTTTTTATCAATCCGGAATTATCTAATCAGTATCTTAATCTCCGTTCTAATTTATATTTGTTGCCTAATTAATCCCTCCCCCCTTTAAATTGAATTTTAGCCCAACACTTACTGTCCTCGCTTTCATCGGGTATCCCGGTTCAGTTACATAATATTTATTGAAAAGGTTTTCTCCTTTAAAAAAAATAGTGAAATTCGAAAAGCTTTTCGAAAGTTTCGCATTTAAAACAAAGTAACCGGGAATTTTGACTATATCATCGAAGATTTTCACCTCCGAACTAGAGACAGCAAGTCCCCACAAAGTGAATTGAAGTTTATTTTTAGCCGTAACGTCCAGAACAAAGTTCAACTGGGATTCAGGGACAAGGTCAAGCAGACGATCTTCTTCTTCATTTCTCGCGTTAAGATAGGTATAGTTTGCAGAAAAGCTCATCCAGCTGACTGCTTTCTGGAATTCCAGTTCAAAGCCGGAGATATGTGCTTTTCCGATATTTAAATTTGTCTGAAATCCACTGGGTAAACGCACAGCACTGATAAGATCTTTTATCTTGTTATAAAAAATAGCAACGGAGAGAAGAAAATTTCTTTCATACCTTAAACCAAATTCATAGCTTGTTCCTCGTTCATCCTTAAGATCTGGATTTCCGCCGCGCGAACTGTACAATGACCTCATCGACGGGAATCTTGACTTTTGAGAGAGTGTCAAATGAATATCCATGTAATCGTAGGGATTATATTTTAGACCTAAAATAGGATTTAATGATGCTTTGTTATCTCCTGAATATTTTCTCAAATAATCAAGACTTACCCCTGCTGCCAATTTCAATCTTGGATTAAGGCCGAAATAATTCTCGAATCCAACGGAAAAAGTCTGGTGTTGAAACTCTTCCCATTCCCCTCCCCTGTCATCCTGAGTTCTGATGTTATCATCTCTGTAATTCAAACTAAACTTCAATTCATTTTGAGCCAGATAAGGAACGGTCCCAAGAAGGAAGGCTCCGTAGGAATCGTTATCATACGTGGACTCCCACATCAACTCATTCAAACTTGCGTTTGTGTAAGCATCAAGGATGTTATCGTGCCTGATGTAGTAGCTTCTAAACTTAAGATGGCCATTTTTCAACAAAGAAAATGTGCCACCAAGATTGAGCTGGAAACGATTCCAACTCTTGAATCTCCAGTAGCGCGGAAAGTAATATTCTGTTGCAACGGGGACACCAGACTCTGACCAGTAATAAGCGGCTTCTAAGAGTATTTCGCTCTTCTGGTTGGGATAAAAGTACACCTTGCCTGTAATGTTTCTTCTCTCATAATCGCTGTTTTCTCTGAGAGTATTTTCTCCATTCTTGTTCCACTCGAATCCATCTGATTTGTCAAAAGAAGCAAAGCCGGAGAAAAAGATATTTTTCCAATTAATTGCTCCTGAGGAAGTAATATTGAAGGAGTCATTGCTTCCATAGAGCGTTTTCAGGGAAAACGAGGGAGGATTGGGTCTTCTGGTAATGATATTAATAACTCCGCCAAGTGCATTGGGACCATAAAGAACAGAAAAAGCACCTTTGACAACCTTTATATTCTCAACTTCTTCTGCAGGGATAGTCTTAAGGTCAAATGAATTAAAAAATGGCTCATAAATGGGTATTCCATCATAAAGCAAAACAATTCTCTGGCTTTCAAATCCTCGGATTTTTATCCTGAATTCGTTTTTTGAACCAGAAGAGATAAATGTCCCTGAAGTATAAGAAAGGACTTCAGAGAGGTCTTTAGGAGACAAGGATTCAATTTTTTCTCTCTTTATCAAAGACGTTGTGGATAGGGGAAGATCTTTGGGCAACGGGGCTTCTACGACTATTTCTTCTGTAATTATTTTTTGCTTTTCCTTCTCTTTCTGATCCTCTTCCTGAGCAACTAAGGTTGAGGAGGAACAAGAAGCAGCAGGAGAAGAAGAGAATGAGTAAGGACAGATAGAAGAGAAGAAGCAAAATAAAGAAAAGAAAAGCATGCCGACTCGTAAGAGTTTGATCCGATTCTGATAATATGTAATTAATATTCTCATTCCGACAAATATTTTGTTTTTATTAAGGAAATTTCTAATGTAAGGAGCTAAGGAATATTTGTCAAATTAATTAATGACATGGTTGAATCTTATAGCTTATTAGAACTTAAAGTTTTTCTCCTTGTGACTCCAGATTCCGCGCGTTTATTATCGATTTGAGCTAAGCATTTTAAATTTAGAAATTCTTAAGTATCATAACTTCTATCTGGATAGATGAGCATATTTAAGTTTATAATCTTTATGTATATTTTGGAAATTATTAGGTATGAGTTGGATAATTTTATGCATGAGATCAGATTTCGATGCTGAAAATCAATGAAGTTAAGGCAAAGAGCATTCTCAACAAATCAAAAATTTTTGATTACTGCCTCAATCCTTACACCGGCTGCGAGCACAATTGCACATACTGTTATGCTCGCCTGTTCATGAGACGGTATTCTGGACATAAAGAGCCATGGGGCGAATTTGTTGATGTTAAAATCAATGCTCCCGAACTCCTGAAAAAACAGCTTGAGAGGGCAAAAAAAGGCATCGTTTGGATTTCATCTGTTTGTGATCCCTATCAGTCCCTGGAAGCAAAATACAAACTAACAAGGCAGTGCTTGAAAGAACTGGTGATGAAACAGTTCCCTGTTAATATTCAGACAAAATCAAAGCTCGTTTTGCGTGACCTGGATTTACTTCTCCAGTTTGAGGAAATTGAGGTGGGATTTACCATAACAACCGATGACGAGAGGATAGCGAAATTATTCGAGTCAGGGGCATCGTCGGTAAAGGAGAGGCTAAACGCCCTTGAAAAAATTCACTCAAAGGGAATAAGAACATTTGCCTTTGTCGGCCCCCTGCTTCCAGGAAACCCCGAAAAACTTGTAGGCCTTCTGGAGGGAACGACGGACAAAATCTACATAGATAAAATGAACTATTTATACACAATAAGAAGATTTTACAATCAGCAAGGCCTGGAGGAGGCAACGACAGATAAATTCTTCCTCGAGTATAAGGAAAGGCTTATGAATGAATTAAAGAAAAGAAAAATGAAGTTCGAAGTCCTGTTCTAGTTTTTTTTATTTATCGTACCAGTGGTCTTGGAGAACAGAAGCATTCTTTGTGAATTCCTGGTCGCCAACTTTAAGAACAATCTTATACTCGCCTAATGGTGCAGGATCGTAAGCATAGTTTATATCGATCGGTCTCCGAAATCCGAACGCTCTAAACCGCTCCATTCGTTCCCGAGCTTCCTTCTTCCCTTCCTCTGTTCGTTCTCTGCGCTGCGTCATATCCCATAGAACTTTGTTTATACCGGCATTACCTTTGCCTTTCACTACATTGATAAATTTATCGCCTTTGTAAATAGTTACTTCTACATCACCATTGACTTTATTTTTCAGATAGTAATTTATGACAATTCCCTTGGGTTCGCTCTCACCGTCAAAATTGGATGAACTGGAAACGTTGAATTTATTGTTTATCCATCTCACCTTAGATTCTATGTCAAAAAGATGAACATCTTTAGAAAGAATTTTAGGTGTCAATTCTTGGAGTGGAGTAATATCAGTAATAAAAAAGCCGCGACCGTGTGTAGCTACAACAAGATCATTCTCCCTGGGATGAATCACCAGGTCATGGATCGGCTGGGTGGGCATGTTGGTTTTCATCTTGGTCCAATTTTTACTTCCGTCTATGGAGACGTATACTGCAAACTCAGTTCCTACAAAGAGGAGGTTCGGCATTTTGTGATCTTCTCTAATGACATTGATAGGTTCATCCGGCAAATTAGAGGCTATTGAAGTCCATGTCTCTCCATAATCCGTTGTTTTATACAGGAATGGTCTGAAATCATCCCTCCTGTAGCCAGTATATGAGACATATGCAGTGCCGGCATAATGGTGGGAGGCGATGACTCTGCTCACCCAGTATCCAGGATTCCCTTTTATGCGGTCGTTAAGCTTTTTCCAGTTTTTACCGCCATCTCTTGAAACCCACACGTTGCCGTCGTCTGTTCCAACCCAGAGCACACCTTCCTCAAGAGGTGACTCATCAATGGTTGTTATCGTACAATACTGAATATTTCCTGCTCCTCCTTTTCCAGTAATAAGCTTCCTCGGATCATTAGTAGTCAGGTCCGGGCTGATTTCTTCCCAGTGCTCACCACGGGAGTGCGACCTCACCAGTATGTTCCCTCCGTGGTAGATAACATTGCTGTTGTGCGGAGATATTAATATCGGAGAATTCCAGTTCCAGCGAAGCTTAGTGTTTTTCTTTTGATATGCTATGTCTTTCCTCTCACCCGTCTTCAGGTCTAATCTTGAAAGAGGGCCGAACTGGGATTCATTATAGAGGTAACGGTTGTTACTCGTATCAAACACGTTATACATTCCATCACCATCCCCTACCCTTTGCCAGTCTTCAAGCCTAATCGGTTCGCCGTTGCGTTTCGTACTGGGACCCATGACTGATCCGTTATCCTGGATACCTCCTGCGACATTATAAGGGTAGGACATATCCACACCAACTGCATAAAACTGGGCTAAAGGCATAAAATCAGGATGATACCAGTTTTTGCCGCCGTCATAGGTTATGCCCATACCATGGTCATAGCCTAAAATCATGTGATTCGAATTATCAGGGTTTATCCATAAGGCATGATCGTCACCCCCAAATCCTAAAGGACGCCTTTTCCATGTTTTGCCGCCATCTGTTGTTCCCCATGAAGCTGCGCTCAGCACATGGACAACTTTATCGTCATTGGGATCGATTATTATTTGACCGTAATAATATGCTGGAGCGCCGCCGATGCTTTGCCCATCCGGGCTTACTTTCTTCCATGTTTTCCCGGCATCATCAGAGCGGTAGACTTCGCCGCCGATCATCCCTCGGCTTGATTTTCCTTCAAGTAATTCTTTTTCCCGTTCCTCATCCGACACTTTTGGTTTATTAGCGTTTTCGACGGTTACATAAAGAATGTTCGGATTTTTCCTGTAGACATCGATACCGATGCGCCCGATCATTCCGGTCGGAAGCCCGCCGCCGAGTTTTGTCCATGATTTGCCACCGTCAGTAGTTTTATAAACCGCGCTACCGGGTCCACCCAGATTAAAAGTCCATGGTTTTCGTTCTTTATCATAAGTTGCAGCATAGATTATTTCAGGATTACTCGGGTGCATGGCAATATCAACAACACCGATGTTTTTACCCTGGGCAACTACATCCATGACCTTTATCCATTTTTTGCCGCCATTGGTTGTTTTGTATAATCCGCGTTCAGGGTTTTCTGAATAGAGGTGACCAAGTGCTGCGACATAGATAATATCCGGATCTTTCGGATGAATCACAATACGGCCGATATGATGGGATTCTTTAAGCCCCATATTTTTCCAGGTCTTTCCGGCGTCTGCGGACTTGTAGACACCATCACCCCAGTAAGAACTTCTCGAGTTGTTAGCTTCACCTGTACCAACCCATACAATATTCGGATTAGAGGGGGCAACTGTTACGTCTCCGAGGGAAAAGACCTTTTCATGGTCAAAAATCGGCTCAAATGTTATGCCGTTATTGACAGTTTTCCATAAGCCACCTGATGCTGTCGCGGCATAGAATGTGTATGGCTGCTGTTTGGGAACCGCATAATCGACAAACCTTCCTCCCTGCCGGGTCGGTCCGATATTACGGTAAGTTAAATTTTTTAAGAGCTCTTCGTTGATTGACTGGCTCGCTACATTTGACGGTGTAATCAACGGCCAGCAGAATAATAAGATGCCCGCCACGAATTTTAACCTCGTTTTGCGATTTTTCACAAAATCCTCCTTGCACGGAATTTAACGATTTTCTTGAGCACTTGAATTATAGATGGAATGATTTAATATTTTTTTTCAAGGCTCATTAAGTTACTTAGAAAAGACAGAATATCGAATATCATAGAAAAAATAAAGGTCAATGAGCAAATGAAAAAAAAGAAAACTTGAAATAACCTAATTTTTTGATGACGAAAAACGCGCGATTCTTTTGATAGAAAGGAAAAGAAGGATTGAAAATAGGATCTACAAGAGTTTATCCAATGTTAAGGAATGCTGCCCACAGCCAAGACCTGGCTTCTTTTTATATCAATAACTCCCCTACGCTTGCAGAGCTTATCTTTTATCTTTGCGGTCGAGAAGCTTTAGATATTTTTTTTTATTTCTAATCCCCTGCAGAATATCAGGAAACAGGGACTTGATATCATTCTCACTGTAGTCGCATTTTTTTATCTCTATTTTGTCTCCTTTTACGTAACATAAGATCGTCTTTATATCTTTAGCATATTTTATAAGTCTGGTTCTTTTAGCCTCGAAATAAGTCACCTGGATAATCATCTTCTCCTTGTCTCCGACGCTTTGAATCAAAAAAACAACATGTTCTTCGCTGTTATTTTCGTCGCTGTCCAGATCCATATGAAACTCTCTTTTTATGAAGTCTTCATTATTGTAAGGTCCGAGTTCTACGACTTCTTTGTACATTTCTCTCAAAATTTCTGTGGGTTTTTTTTTGCGCTGGAGTGGGTTTGTTAGAACGTCATAGACTGAAGATCTGGCGTTGGATATGAATACATGGGCTGCAGCTACTCCAATTATGATTCCCCTGGGGAAATTTCTAAGAAATTCTCTCCTCTCCATTCTAAGTCCGTGTCTTGCCTTATTATGATTATATCTCAGATGAAATTTAAAAGCATGTCCTAATCGATTTTGATGCCATGTTCTGTCAAACATGAAATGGGATCAGAATTTTAGAGATGATATATTCCCTGTTTTAAAGAGCAGTGATGAAGCCTTCCTTCAGTAGCTGGTTAGAATCTTTGATTTCCAGTTCAGTTGACTCAATAAATTCCAGAGCCTTGCGCAAGGTCTTCAGCATTACTTTCTTGTCACGAGGGAGATCACCTGCCACTCCCCTGTAGAAAAAGCCATTTCCCGCCCAGAGGAAGTTTGTCATGTGATCGCTGGCCAGGAAACATCTCTCAAGATCCAGGTTTTTAACAAATAGCTGCACTTCTTTCAATCTCTCCAGGGGCGGAGTAATGACAAATTCCCCCTTCTCCAGTTTCTCTTTAAACGGGGTGCCTTCTTTGATTGTCAGGGACCTTAATCTTATGAAATCCGGTTTTATTTTATTGAGAACCTTGGCGCTGTTTAGTGCATGTTCCTTCCACCGCATCTTCCCACCCGCACCGCTTATGACATAGAAATTCACCTCAAAACCAGCCTCTTTGGCTTTACGTCCGGCTTCGATCACCTCCTCAGGTGTTACTCCTTTGCCAAGCCACTCGAGTACGACCGGGTCCCCTGATTCAAGGCCGATGTGGAGCCGATCAAGACCTGCCTTGCGTACCGCAGTCAAGAACTCCATCTTCCTGCTCAAAATAGTCTTTGCCCTAGCATAAGCTGTTACACGTCTGATATCCGGAAATATTTTTCTTATGAAGGTTATTATTTCTGGCAGCTCCTTGTGGACAAGATTGTCGCTGTCTCCAAGGAAGATGGATTGAGCTGCTCTGTATATCTGTCTTGCTTTCTTAACATCCTTCTTGACTTCTTCGAGCGGCTTCGTTTGGAATTTTGTGTCCCTGTACATGAAGCAAAACTCGCATCTATTCCAGGGGCAGCCTCTTGTGATGCGGATAAGGGCGCTATTAGCCTCGTTGGGGGGTCTGTATGGAGGAAAATCATATTCGCTTAAAAATTCATGCATTATTTTTTCCTATATACGTCTTTTCTATGTCTTACCGTTTCAATTCAGATGTTTTGTTTCTATCGTGAACCTCTTTATCCCATCCAGAATCCTTTGCGGTGCGAGAGGCCTAACACCTTCAGACAATCTGAACAATAATAAAGGTAGCGCTTTCCTAAATAGGCTTTAATCTCACGCATATAAATCTTTTGGATTTCCTTCAAGCAAAAGGGACATATTGGATTCTTTATGTCCGAAGGTTGAACGGCCCTTTCTTCTGCTTGTTCTTCAAGCTTTATCATCTTCAATCTCCCTAAATATTAACATTATTGTGTATCTTATAATGTCCTCTCGGGGGACACATTGGACTTATTATTATAAATTTTATTTACAGAAAAGTTTAGGGGAAAGAATTTGCTTTCCTGTTTGATTTTTACAATATGAGAGAGGAGATAGTTTTTCCGGTTTTTATTTTATTCTTCTAATTCTTCCCGCTACCATGCACCACAAACACTTTTTGAATAGGAGTAGTTAGGACGCGATTTCCGAATTCAAGACGAAGCCCGCAAGCCGCAAGAGTATCGACTTTGATGATGCTGCCACCCCATGTACATCCAGAAATGGACGCCTTCGTAGGCGATAATCCCTTTCTATCGAACCAACCCCCGGAAACCAGGTAGTAGTCAGACTCAAGAACACTGATAGAGTACAGGGAATTCCGAGTTTTGATGAGCACAATATCTCCGAACTCCAACTCTGCCTTACGCACCTGTTTTAAATGGGAGGTGCTCTCGACTATCTTTTCAAGCTTATGACCATTGCCAATCATTGCATCTATTATATCAAAATTATATCAAAATACAGCAAATGATTTCATCTCATAAGTAAGGATAAAAATAACAAGAAATGAGGAAAGAGTCAAACTTTGGGGCTTTGGGGGTAGGATTTCTATTATTTACGGGCGAATTTATAATGACTTAATAAGCTTCTTTTCTGTGCTTGATGCGGTATATATATACGATTTTTTCTTTATCATTGATGCGATAAATCATTCGGTAATTACCAGAGCGCAAGCGGTAACCTTCTTCTGCTGTTAATTTAAGACAACCATGAGGACGAGGATTTTTACTTAAGGATAATATTTTATCTTTTATTTGTTGGAATATTTTTCCCCGAAACTCATCCAGGTCTTTTTGCGCCTGGGAAAGGAGCAAGATTTTATACACGACGTTTTTCTAAATATTCCTCTAAGGGAACCGCCTCTTTTTCCTGTCCGCGCAATGTTTTTAAATCTAACAGATCTTCTTTAAGCTCTTCACGTTCCAAACGTTCTTCCAAAGCTTTCTCGACAAAAAAACCGTATTTAATGCCCCTCTCTCGGCAAAACTTCTTAACCCGGTTTAAAATACTATAGTTTACTTTTACAGCCAATGTTGTTTTTTGCATTTTTTTCTACAAAAACATAACATATTTTTATAACTTTATCAAGATAAACCTAACCTAAATTAAATAAAGTTATATAAAGTATAATTAAATAGTGTACCGTAATAAAACAAGAAGGAGTCCTATCTCCAACTTCCGATGCCTACCCCCGTGGGCAGTAGAGGATAATCTTTCTTTTATTAAGGTTGTTTTTTGGGTTTTAAAATCTCTCGGGCCATGAACATGCCAAAATGATAGGCTGCCATTAATTTTTTCGAATCTTTGCTAAGAGTAGATGGAAATTGCTTCCAGAATAATTTTTCAGAGTTATCGCCTTTCTTCAAAGACTCTTGGGGACCATCTGGGTATAAATCTGATTCTAGAAAATCTTTCCACTTCTCTGGATCAGGAGCAATTACTTTGCAGGTAGATGTAAAATATTTTTTGATGTCAATATCTGTTTCTTTTAGGATTTGTTTATAGATCTTTTCCAATTCTTCTTTTTTATAAGGAAATATCTTTTCAATCTCATCTCGAAACCAAACAAAAGCATTTGTTCTATCAAAAACTTCCTTATCGTTTAGATAAATTTCTTTGCATAATATATCTAAAGTGCGTGATGCTATATCAAACAGTCCTTTATAATATTGATGAGATTCACGATTAGAAATCGGAGAACACAGAACAGCATAAATAGATTCAAGATTATATTTTTTTTGGAAATCTGGCTGTCTGGTTATGTCAAATATATCTTTAAAAGGTGTCATATTTATTACTCCTCCATCGAAATATTGATACTCTTTCTTCTTGTTCATTCGCACGGGAGGAAAAGCAAGAGGAATTGATGTGCTTGCAATGATCGCATCCACAACCCGGTCACGATATTTAGAACTTGTTGGATCAACGGATTTATATTCTCCCGTTTGATATTCAACTATGCCAATCCTTAAATAGGTTTCATCCTTTTCAAGAATTCGAACTAAATCCTTACACACTTCATTTACTATTTCTCTTAATTTTTCATTCTTGAATATGGAATCTGTATTTTTCAGCTTAATCAGAAGAGCAATTCCTGGTAAGATACCATAAAGAATCAGGGCGAAGATAGGAAATTTCATCTTGAATGCTGGAACTCGTTTCTTTATTTGATTCATCCAGATATCTTTTCCCAGCTGGAATTTATCTTGAGCAATGATTGAACCGGTCAAAGCTCCAGCAGAAACCCCGCATACAATTTTGAATTTTTCTCCTTTTTCTAAAACGTGATTGTAAATATAATCAACTGCACCATACTGGAAAGTTCCTTTCACCCCACCACCTGACAGAATTAAGGCTTTAACATTTTTTTTGTTATCAGACATTGTCAAACCTCCTTATTTTTTAATCGTTGGCTTCTAAATTCACCCTGAACTTTGTCCAAGCAGATCTATGGTCGGAGATAAAGCTTTCTCTCCTCTTTTAGATCAGAGAATTATTATAACCCGGATAATTACTGCGTCTTTAACTATGATTAGCTAAATAAAAGTTGTCAAGTTTTACATGTAAATGTCGCATTTTGTCGTGGATAAATGTTTTAAAAATATAGAGAAAAATGAAAAAGCCCCCGACAGAGGAAAAAAATGAGAGTTAGGACAAAAAAGGTATAATAGGGATTGATGAATCAGAATCTTAAATGAGCAACGATAAAAAGGAAGGAAAGGTAATTTTTGATAAAGCAGCCTGTCCCCTTTTCCCTATTGTAAATTGAATTTCATTGCTTAGGCGACTCTTCTTATTCTTTCTCTTGGAAATAATCACTTTGAAGCCCGTAGATTTCTCCCGCTGGATTGTATTTTCATTTTGATCCCTTTCAAGGGATTAATTTTTCTCCTCACCCTGGCCAGTCTGTACAGAGCCTCGAACATATTCCGGGGGACATAGCGTTGTCCCGAATCAGGCTTCCGCATCAGAGTAAGGGAACCCGTTGAACACGTTGTCACACACAACCCACAACCAATGCAATGGTCTAAATCCAGAACCACCTTGTCATTTTTAAGCGTCAGAGCTCCCATCTGGCACCGCTCAACGCAAATTCCGCAGCCCTCACAGGACTCTGGTTCGGCATGAGCCAGGAAAGGAGAGGATATGATAGAGGACGGCTTCGGATGCCTCTTAACAGCCTTCAACACCTGGCAGCAACAGCCACAACAGCAGCAAATATTCATTATTTTTTGAGCGTTACTGGATTGCAGGACAAGTCCCGCCCTGTCCGCTCTTTTTAAAATCTCAAGGGTTTCTTTTAAATCAATAGTCCGGCCAAGTCCGTTTCGCTTGTAATAATCCACTCCCCTCCCCAGAATCAGACAGCTTTCTTCAGGCTTTTTACAGCCTTTTTCCATCATTTTATGTTCCCTGCGGCAGATGCAGGGGGCAACCAGGAATTTCTCATGAGCACGAACCAATTCCTCAGCCCTCTCATACGTAAGAGCTTCAAGCCTTGTGGAGATACTCTGACCTACCGGAACCGTACGAAGCTGCGGGGCCTTCTTCCACGTATCCAGGTTAAAAAGAGTGGGAATATACTCATTCATATCCTTGATAAGTCCCGGGTTTAAATCGTTAACATGAAACTCCCATATTCCGATGACATACTGAGCAGCCATGTACTTCATCGGTTTTTTATCATACTCGAGACGGTATATGAGCCCCTTTTTGGCCATTTGTTCAAGGCGGCTAGCTGCCTCCTCTTGGGAAATCTTTGCTCTTCGGGCAATTACCCGGACCTCCTCAGGCATAAGATTCAGATGCAGGGCCAAACCTGCCTCTTCTGGAGTAAAAAGCCGGCGGAGGATGCGCAGTTCCACGCCATTTCGAGTTGAGGGAAAACCTCCCGGAAGATTGTCCAGACGTTCGGCTAACTTTTTGTAGACATCTTTTGCCATGCTTTCCTCCTTTCAGGATCGGGAATCATAACTCCCAGGAATTTTTCATTTTAGCAGACGAAAAAAACGAATGCTAGGATAAAAAGGTAGAATAGGGCTTGATAAAGGAAATTCTCTGTATATCCACATAAACACTTTTTGATGCTGAGGCGTAATAAGTTTAAAATACTAATATGAATGAAAAACAGCTGATCCTGAGCTGTCTCGAAGGAGAGGCGGAGGCCTTTAAAGAAATAGTGGATATATACAAAACCAAAGCAATGGCCCTGGCCTTGAATATGCTGGGTAACAGAGAAGATGCTGAAGATATCTGTCAAGAGACATTTATCAGAGTCTATTCCAATTTAGATAAGTTCGACCTCCAGAGTCCTTTCAGGAACTGGTTCTACGCGATTCTCTCCAACAGATGTTTAGACCTTTTGAGGAAAAGGCGGCGGTTTTTCAGTTTTTTTAAAAAGATGAAAGAAGAATATACAAACAATACGAGCACACAATCCTCTTCCAGCTCTCGAAGCCAGCCTCTAGCTCCGAAAATCCTCGAAGGTCTGAGCCCTAAAGAAAGAGTTGCACTCTGCCTCTGGGCCAGCGAAGGGTATTCAGGTACAGAGATAGGGCAAGTCATAAAGTGCTCGTCCAGTACAGCCCGAGTCTTGCTCTATAAGGCCCGAAAAAAAATCAAAAGTAAAATGGAGAAAGAAAATGTTTCGCTGTCAAATGGTTAATTTTCTATTTTCTATTTTTCCTTTTAAGATATGGCAGGATTTCCTCCTGCAGAAGCATATCCAAAACTGCCCAGCCTGTCAGGAGAATCTGGCAAGCCTTGAGGAAACAGAGTCTTTATTGATTCAGGAAGAAGAGGTTGGAGGCCTCGAAGATCTATGGCCTAAAGTAAAAGTACAACTCACTAAAGAAAAAAGAAAAGAGAGACTGTTCCGCCTGCCGCGTTGGGGATGGGCCGTTGGAGCCGCTTTCTTGCTCATAGCCATAGTCCTCGGGATATGGTTTTATCAACTTGCTCCTCCTGGAAAGACTCCAGAGGAGGATATAACAAGTCCATTTCAGATCAAGTATATTCGAATCTATGACAAGCCGGCCCGAACCTATCTCTTCCAGCCCCAGGATTCGAATATGATCATCATCTGGGCTGAAAAAAACATTTAAAGGAGGTAATAATGAGTATGAAAAAGTTCGTATGGGCTGTGATTTTCTTAATGGTTTTCTCTTCTCTCTCCCTTCAGGCACAAGAGAGCTTTCTGGATATCAAGTTGAGGGTTTTTGAAGGGATAAGGGAAGGAAAGACAGAACCACCACAATTCGTGACTTCTTCCTATCTGCGGCCTACCCTAACGGCTAGCATGCAAATCGATTTTGGGTTGGAAAAGGAAAAAGGGCATATCAAAAGAGTCTTTAATCTAAGCAGGGTGAATCTATTGACTGAAGCAGATCTGGGATTTGGCGCAGAAGGGAAAAAAACCGCCAGTCATTTTTTCAGGTTGAACAGCAAAGAATACAAAATTTACATCAAGCTGCTTGACTGGAAAAACAAAGGTAGTTTCCTAATCCTGGTTAATGAACTCCTCAATGACAAACCAGATAATGTATTAACAACAGAGATGATTCTATTAGGAGGAAATATAGCGGTTTTCGGGTTTGAAGATAGGAAGGGAAAGCCATATTTTCTTTCTTTTTATGTAACGGGACCGAAGGATAAAGTCCTTCCGCCCCCACCTCCACCTCCACCCGCAAGAAGGAAGCTAAAAAAGGAACTAGCTGATTTTGAGAAAGGGGCAGTGAAAGCAGTAGGAGATATTAAGCCACCCAAGCTGATCAAGAAAGTTGATCCTGTTTATCCTGAGGAAGCCAGGAAGGAAGCAATTTCAGGTGTAGTTCTTCTCAGTGTCAGGTCAAATGAGCAGGGAAATATTGTGGGAGTCAAAATCGTAAAAAGCCCCCATGAATTGTTGAGCAAAGCTTCTGTCGAGGCTGTTAAACAATGGAAATATGAGCCTATGCTCATCAAAGGCAAGCCAATGCCTATCATCTTTACCGTAACAATGACCTTTAAGCTGAAGTAGGCAAAAAAGAGATAAAGAAAATAGAAACAAAAGAACTCAAATAAAACTAAAGGGATAAAGCAAGCTCAGTGACTTTGCCTCCACTTGTTACAACCTGTTGGTATGCCCACTGGTGAAAGAAACAGGCATGCCTATCCTGATCTATATAAACATCCCATCTTCCATTGTCTTTTGTATAAAGTAGTATGTTCAAGCCTGCCTACATTTTGTATGCCACAAAAGTCATTGAAGGAGCCAGAATCAAACGGCGGTTCGACAAAAACCAAAGTGCACTAAACCCCCAACCTGCAAAACATCGCATTAGCTGAATAATATGACGTTGTTCAATCCTAAATGCCAAATGAGCGCCTAAAGCCATCCTAGGCTCATATCCAGCTTTGGTTAGAGTTAATTTCAGGGTACGTTGGTTGAAATGAATAAGGTGATCTCTTTGGAGTAACGGGTTCCTACTAAGAGAACTGTGGTTATCTTCATTAGAGCAACCAACAATCCTTTGCCATAGCAAGGCATAATGGATCCTGTTTAACACACGTACCATCAGGAAGCCGCCTTTTTTCAGAAGCCTCTTTATCTGTAACAATTCATTTAAAGGATCAGAAAGATAATCGAGCACATCAAATATGACTGCTGCATCAAATACCTGGGGTGCAAGGTTCAATTCTTTTATGCGGCCCAATCTTACATCTAAACCTAATTTCTTATTTGTGTACTCACATGCCCGGGCTGAAACCTCGACTCCTACAGTCTCATATCCCATTGCTTGCGCCTGTTCCAAGAAGAAACCATAACCACTGCCGACATCCAGGATCTTTCCTCCCCCAGGCAGCAGTTGTTTAAGCAGAGTCAGATCGCGCGAGATGTTAGGCTTCCTTTTGGCTCGCCACATGTCGATGGTTTTTGCCGAAGAAACATCAGTATAGGATTGAAAATAAGAATCCATAGCACGCTCTGTCAAACGAGGGCAGACGAAGACGAGCCGGCACTCCTCACACTCCTTAAGCCCCAAGAGTTTGTTCTGGAAGTAAAATGTCCCCAATAGCGTCTTTTGGTCGGCACCACAGAGGGGACAAGGAACCTCGACTGTACTAATATCTGCATCTGTGTTTAAAGCGTTGTGCATAAGACCTCCTGCAAAAGCTGAACATACTGCTGGGTAACAACCCGTCGGGAAAAATGCTGCACAGCATATTTACGGCCATTTGCTCCTTAACCTCTCCCTTTGTCACCAGAATTGCTTAACGTGAAAGCTGTGTTTTACTCTGGCGGGAAGGTGTGGGAGTCGAACCCACCCAGGGCTTTTAACGGCCCCATACTGGGTTTGAAGTCCAGAAGGCCCACCGGAACCTATTTATTTTATATGTTTTAGAGCTTCATCAACTGCGTCGAGCAATGGTTTTGAAGATATTTCAGAGCCTACAGCATTTTTCATCCAGACTTGAGGAATAATATTTCCAGCAACACACATTCTTTCCATTTCTTTGCCAAGATTCTTACCCTCAAGGTAGTTTCCAACCTGGAAAGCAATTATGTGCCCAAGAGGATAATCAGGCAGATATATGGTCCTGTAAATCATGTGCGAGTAGATGGCGAGAATTGGCTGGTCTTTTATTCCGAAGACATCGGCATAATATTTATTCCATACTTTCTTTGCAATTGATATGACAGCTTCCTTCAGTTCTTCTGGAGTTGCATCCGGATTACTATAAAGCCAGTTCCAGACCTTCATATCAACAAGGGAAACTCCCATTATCTCGTAGGCATTCCAGAAATAGTCGAGTGCTTCCAGGTATTTTCGATTCTTGTCTTCGCTTTTTAGCCCGAGAACATCAAGATCTTTGTCCTGAAAGACAAAGGCAAAAGCCTCTGTAAAAGCGGTATTAGGAACTCCTATGAGCGCATAGTAATCAACCTTCTGAAGGGTTAGAGTTTGTTCAACGCAGTGACCCAATTCGTGCATCGCAATATTGAATCCTTTATAGTTCATTCCCGTTTTGGGAACCCTGGTTCTAAGATGTGCCTTCTCTGATTTCATATCCGGACCCCAGGCATGCCCTGCTCCTCTTGCTGGATCAACTTCGATTTTTGGAGCGATAAATTCAGCCTGCTCCTGGGAAAACCCTAACTTCATCAGGATGTTTTTTAAATCTCCTTCGAAGGTTTTTACGTCGGGATACTTTTTGGCAACAATTTTATCGAGTTCCTCTTCTTTTATTGCGCTTCTTGGTTTAAATCCCAGATACCAGATATCAAAAGGTCTGAGTTTAGTCCCGAGCCTTTTCTGGATGAGTTTCCCGACCTTTTCTACCTGAGGGGAGGAAATAAAGCTGGTAAATAAAGCTTCAACCTCTGCTTCTGGTATTTCTCTTCCTGCCTCAAACACTCTTTTTATTTGGGTTGGGAAATCAGGGTAGTAGGGATCGATCATTTTCGCACTATTGAAGTTGTTGAGAAAATGCTTGTACCGTGTGAGAGGTTCCGGAGTAAATGTCAGTTCTTTCTTGTCTTTATAAATTTTATTGGTAAAGGGATTCCACTGATATTCTGGATTATTTATCACAATTTCCGGGATTTGCTGATCTATTATTCTAAGCATGATTTCATATATTATTTTCTGTTTATAAAGACCTTCTGGATCAACGTATCGTGCCTTTAATTCATCTCTTAATCCCCAGTGAGCTATGAGTTTTAAATCTTCTGGAAAATAAGTTTTGAACTTCTTGTCAATTAATTTACCCATGTATATGTTGTACTCGAAAATGTAGGCGCTTGCGTCAGCGTAAACCTGAGATCTTTTCTGATAGATTTCGGCTGGGACTCTCGATGTGAATCTATCCCCCATTCTTGCATGAGCCCATTCCTTTCTGTCCCATTTTGGACCAAGTTCTGCTTTTTCGGAGAGTGAATAATGGGGAAAATTCAACGGGACAAAGAATGCAATTTTATTCTTGAAAAAATCGTCTATGATATGAGCTGATGGGCTATACTGACTGAATATTCTATCTAATGGAAGAATCCTGCCCCAATCAAGATCAATAGGCCGATTTAAATCAAGGCTCATCTTGTTGAAGTGTCCGGATAAGATCTCAAAATTTATCTCAAGCCTTTTAAAGTTCTCATCAAGCAATTCCCCAGTTCCGATAAAATACTTTTCACAGAATTGTTCAAACTCTTTTGAAGTTCCATCGCTTTTTCTCCACAGTGATGCAGCCTGATCTACACCCTTTTCAATCCTGAGTTTTTGTGTCTCTCCGAATTTTTGAAGAAGTAATCCTTTTATTTTTTCCTTCGTTTCCAAATCTACGACTATCTCTTCTGCTTTAAGCTTCAGTGAAGAAAAAATAAAGATAAGAGAAAGAAAAAAAAGCATAATTTTTTTCATTTTTAACCTCCTCTATAAAAAGGGGAACTGTTCCTATTTTTTCTACTGAGGAAGAATATATTTCGACAGGGTGAATGTCAAGAAGGAGAAAGCCTTAAGAGCAAAGTAGAATACCCATTTAAATTATTCTCCTGTCCCCTTCTCTTAAAGCGGCGGGCTTGATGAATCAAGCCCCTACAATTTATTTATAAGATCAGGTTATTTCTAAAATTTAAAAGGTGGGCTTGATGAATCAAGCCCCTACAAAAAAAATAAGTAGCCTGTCCCCTTTTTTCAAGGGTGGGATTGATAAATCAAGCCCCTACAAAAGGCAGCTATTTTTGCACATATAAAAAAAGAGACAGGCAACATTTTAAAGTGGCCTGTCCCCTTTTTTAAAGAGGTGGGCTTGATGAATCAAGCCCTTACTATTTTTTCTTAAGGATTTCTACCAATGCAGCCCGGGCTTTTTTGCTATCTATTTCTGCTAGGGCTGAAACGGCTTCGGCGCGAACTTTATAATCTTTGTCCTCCAGGGCCACCTTAAGCAGAATCGGAACCGCATCGTCGCTTCCCGTCTCGCCTAGAACACGAACGATTATCCGCCGCAACTCGGGGTCTTTTTCTTCCTTCAAGATTTGACCGAGAGCTGGTATAGATGCGGCTTCTGCCATATCTTCGACTGCGCTCAAAGCCGCTTTGCGGACTGAGGAAAATTTTGACTTTCTATAGATATCGAGAAGCATTCCAGGGGCATCTTCTTCAAGCACGTCTTCAAGAGCATTAACTGCAGCCTTTGCCAGCTCTTCATCTGACACGGTGATAGCTGTTTCATAAAGAATCTCTGCTGCTTCCCTGCCTTCATGATTCTCAACTGCATTAATTGCTGCTTTTATAAGAATGGCATCTTTGGTCTCGCGGAGGACTTCTCTTAGCACCTCGAGAGATACCATAGTTTCGATGTCTCCTAAAGCGTTAATAGCTTGCCGACGGAGCTTAAGATCTCTATCATGCAAAGCGACTTCCTTCAGCATGGAAATTGCTTCTGGATCTTTAATATCATCTAATTCAAGGAGGGCGGCTTTTCGCACTTCAAAAGATTTAGCTTCTTTCATGATTTTCTTTAAAGCAGGAAGCACTTCCTCGCTATCTATATCTTCCAGAGCATATACAGCTGCTTTGGCCAGGGAAGCATCTTTTTCAGTTATGGCCGTCTCAGTGAGAAAAGGGACAATCTCCGCATGTTCCATATCTTCTAAAGCATGAAGCGCAGCTTTCCTGATTCTGAGATCAGAGTCTGTCCGGGCGATTTTCATCAGAACCTCGACAGATTCTCTGTCAGCCAGATCACCTATGGAACTGAGCGCTTTGTGCCGGAGCTGAGGGTCTTTATCGTTGAGAGCGATATTTCTCAATTTGGCACATGATAAGTCACATCCGATGTCTTCGAGAATGTTAATAATGCGGCTTCGAAACTTACTGTTTGGGGTACTGTCGTAAAGCTCAAGAAGGGTTTCAACCGCATGTAAATCGCCCATATCCTCCAGGGCATGAAGAGCAGCCAGCTTTATTTCCAGCTCTGCGTCTTTTCCCATTGATTTGATGATGGCTTCATATTCGGGCATCCCTCTTTTCGCCAGTTGACGGGCTATTCTTATGATATTGGCTTTGGCATCATCAACCCATTTACTCTTTGGAAAAGACCTGATGAACTCCTGGTAACAGTTATAAACTTCCTCCAGTTCATAATCCAATTTTTCTATTGAATAACACTGCCAGAATCGGGCATCGTCTACCCAGGCGCTTCGAGAATAATTGTGGATGAATTCAGCCAAGGTTTCATATGCTTCCTCCCATTTCTCTTCGAGGATAAGGTTATAAGCCTGCTTGTAGGCTATGGCATCCTTCTCCTGCATATTGGCAGCACTTATCACAGGAGATAGAAAACAAAAGGAAACCAGAAAGATTGAAATTACCAGGGAAATACGCGACATTTTTATAGTCATTTTATTCTCCATTTTTACATATTTCGGAATGTATCTGATGCCGTTGGGGACGGCGTCGTTTTATCTCTTACTTTTGTGGATTGGCGGAAATCTGTGACGTGAATTTGCAGCAGAATCCCTCGACTATCGACTCCCTCTTTAACGAGTTCTATGGCTTCGAAATCATTTTCTGACTCAAGGTTGGCAACCTGAAGAAGGATCACTTCAAGATCTGCGATCAGATCTCGTAAACGCCTCTGGTCAGAATCAGCAATTCCTTGCTTAAGAAAGCTGGCTTCACGCACCAGCTCTCTTGATACTTGCTGTTGATAAGGAAGGTCTAAGGCATACGAATCTTCTGTTTCTGGGTCAAAATTGATTAAAGCGAGGAGTATCAGCTTTGAGCGCTCGATATAATTCTGGGCGCGATGGATATACTCTGCGCTTGATTCAACTTGAGAGGTAACGGCGGGCAGTTGCCGGGCCTGTTGAACTCCTGGGACAGACGGAGAAAAGATCATTTTCCCGAGGTAAATTCCTAGAACGACAAGCGAAAGGGCGGCTGCGGTCTGAAAGGCCCACTTAGGAGCAAAAGTAAAAGCACGGATAAAGGTACGCCACCATGATTCTGGCTTCGGAGTTAAGGTTTTCTCTTCTTCCATCCTTCTTGCGAGCTTGTTCCAGTAGTCATTCCAGTAGGCTTGCTCAGGTTCAGGCCGGGCTCTTTTTTCCATAACCTTAAGAGTGGAGGTCACCTCAGCATATTCAGATTCGCACCCTCCACAGACGCTGATGTGACTTTCAAGGAAATTCTTTTGTTCAGCATTCAATTCTTCATAGAATGCTTCGCAAAACAAATCCTGACATTTTTTGCAATCACTCATTGGTGACCTCCAATCCAGGATTGCCCAGATAAAATGAAAGCTCTTTGCGGAGCTTTCTTGTGGCACGATAAAAAAGAGCTTTTACCGTTCCTGGAGAGACATTTAAAATTTCTGCAATTTCTCTTATCTTTAGTTCGTTATAATGGCGCATCACAAATACGGAACGCTCCTTTGGAGAAACTTTCTGGAGCGCCTGGGAAATATGTTTCTGAATTAAAAAGCCCTCTGCGATTCTTTCAGGATTTTGGGCATGGGTAGAGCTTCCCGGAAGATTCTCCTGAATATCTGCTCTTTCTGTGTCGTCCATTGATTTCTCCGGTTTCGAAGATTTCTTACGGAGCAAGTCAATACTTGCGTTGACCGAGATCTGATAAAGCCATGAACTTATCTTCGCATTTCGGCGAAAAGTCTTGAGGGAGCGGAACACTTTAATGAATACCTCCTGGGAGACATCTTCTGCATCGTCCTGGTCTCCCGTGATATCGTAAGCAATGTAATATATCTTCTTCTTATAACGGTCCACAAATTCTTGAAAAGCTGTGCTATCGCCACTAGAAATACGATCAACGAGAACTTGCTCATCGTGAACCATCTCTTTTATCTTTCCTCCTATTAGACGGGAATTCCTGTATAAAGGTTTACAATAATCATCAATAATAACCTTTTAAATTAGGGGACGCAATGCTTCTATGGTGAGGTTAAGCAGGTATTTTTTTGCTACTTTAACTAACCTGAATTATTCATAAAAACTGCCGATACCTTTATTTATTCGCAAATTGGTATACTGCCATAAAATAGAGACGCACGATGTCTTCCATGATCTTGGGGGTGATCACGTAGATCGAGTCTTCTTTCGTATGGACTCCGTACCGCTGCCCACCCCGTACCCAGGTGGAAAGGGCCGGTATTCCCTTTTCCAGGAAAGGGGCGTAATCACTGTTGCCGCCGACATGACTAATCGTTCCTGCGCTGATATTTTTGTTAATCTCATATTTCACATTGACCTTAAGTATGATTTCGTATAACTCGGGATAGGTCTTACCTCCGGCAACATTAAGGGATATCCCGACTCCGTTCATGTCGTGGTTGCTCATTAAAATCGGTTTTGAGGGAAACTCAGGAAGGTTTGAAGCCATGTGTTTGCTTCCGCGGAGACCCGTCTCTTCGGCTGCAAACAGGGCAAAGACTATAGACCGTTTTGGCCGTTTCTTTAACCTGGAGAATGCATTTGCCAGCCCCATCACCACTGCTGAACCGCTGGCATTATCGCTTGCTCCTGGATGGACAACAGGCCAGGGCCCTAGATGATCAAGGTGCCCTCCAAAAATAATATATTCTTGGCGCAGTTCAGGATCAGAACCCTCGAGCATACCGACAACATTAAAGGTAAGGGCATTATCGTGATGAGCACCTATAGCCTGGATCATCGCCTTCACGCCGGTTTCGAAGGAAAGTGAATGCCCATCACGGAGCAGAGCCTTCACACTCTGGATGTCATACCCTTTGGGCTTAAACAGCAAATCAGCAACCTTATCTCCAACCATGACCATGGGCAGGCCTTCCGTATAATTACCAGAACCTGATACAACTGCTCTATTTATAAAAATAAGGCCCGCGGCTTCATGTTTGACTGCGCTATCGAGTTTGGCCTGGCGTTCCACATACTTGGAAAAATCCTTGCCCTTTATCTGGGGAGTCCCTTGAAGCGTGGCAACCACCTTTCCTTTAACATCAATATCTCTGTAATCATCCCAGCCAAGCTCAGGTGCGGTCAACCCGAAACCGACAAAAATAACATCAGCTTCGACCTGACCAAAGCCGCTGTAAAGGGTTGGACAGAAATCCTTGTAGATTTCCATGGTCAGCACCTGAGGTTTGTCCTCTTTGTTCTTGGCAGGCAGTACTATAGAAAAATGAGTCTCGCGCATCTCGTTATAACCTACTTCGAAAGGTTGAAGGAAATCTTTACCGTAGACAGGTTTCAAACCCCATCTTTTGAATTTTGCAGCCGCCCATTTTGCTGCTTTATTGTAGCCATCTGTGCCTGAAAGCCTGCCCTGCATAGCAGGTGAGGCAAGAATCTTATTAAATTCAAAGATGTCGCCTGCATTGATCGATTTCATGACGTTTTCAGGCTCATCTGCCCGAATAGGCAGCAGTATTAGCAGAAAAACCACCAGCGATAACACAAAACGTTTATATTTCATTGCTAATCTCTCCTTTGATTATTAATTATTTTTCGTCCTCCAGTTCTCCTTCTGAGAATTTACGTAGCTTTTATCACATTATTATTTCATCACCCACCATGGTGTACGAAATCCTTCTCGTCGGACATTTGTGGCGCAATGGACTTCCCCACCCCATTTATGATACTGGCGGGCGTCTATAAAATGCGGCTTCAACGGCAAGCCAGAGAGGAGCTTGCGCATTTCCTCTTCCAGCTGATCCTTTCCGTCAATCACCGGACCGTTGGGGGCAACAATAAAGATATGACCGTTTAATATTGTTGAATTAACCATGTTGGGGACAACAGAAACTCCGTCCTTGTCAAAAAACGAAGGGACTCTTATGAAATCTTCTTCCTTTAAGCCAAGTTCCCTCTTAAGCAGATCGATATTCGGCTCGATTCGCTCTCTCTGAAGAGATTGATTAAGGTCTATCAGGTTCTTATTCTTTGCGAATGATGATATCGTAGCCTCCTTAGAGTAGAGATCAAGTATCGGCACCTCGCCATGGCCATCTTTCACCCATTTTTCAAGCAGGGCTATCATAGCCTCTGTATCAACGACCAGGACTTTATAGGGATATTCTGGGTTGGAGCTGGGCAGGAACGATATCACTTCATCCACATGTTTAATCAAAAGCCAGCCCGTATCGAGCTTTAAGGCTGGAGCCTGAATTCTCTGGGCATCAAGCATGCCTACTATTTCCGGATTAAGCGAAGCCTCTTTTGGCCCGTCCGGATTATGCCCGTAGTAGATGCGGCCGTGAGGATACGCTGGCAGCGGAGGAGTAACCTCCAGGTTTCCATACCAGTCCAACCAGCCGTTACCACCTCTTCCTTGGCCATATTTCTCTCGAAATGTCCCTACTTGAATCCAGCCGAAATCAGGTCCTAAGAGCCCATCCTTAGGATAATTATCCAAGGATCTGCCCCTGTTAGCCTTGAGGACTACATTCATCTTCTGTCCCGGCATCTCAGAGTATCCTATTTCCAGAGTATCCTGCAGCCAGACACAACGTGCGTTGTAAGGCTCTCCCGCAGGAATTACAACCAGCTCAGCCCCGGCTTGAGGAACGAGTTCACTCAGGCTCTTGATAAAAGCTTCATTCCTCCCAGGAAACTCTCTCGCGTACAGGGTTATTCCTGTATTCAGGTTTGAGAGGAGAAGAAACGGCGCAACCTTTAGTCTAACGGAATCGGATTGAGCGTCTCCTGTTGGGCTTTTCACGGTAACAGTCACTTCCGTCTCCCCGCTCCAGGACTTATCAGCATAAGAATTAGCTTCAATCCTCAATTCAAGGTCTTTCAGGCTTAGCAATGCCGGATCAATGTTTCCATCATCCGTAAGATTCAAAGGCTTATAATCATTATCAACGGCCTTTAAAAATATACGAATCCGGTCCAGGGAAGCATCATCTACAGAAATGACGACCCGGGAATCTTTTGGTAAACCAGGGATCTTTTTGACTTTAAGAACAGCCAGATCTCTAAGATCTTCTGGCCCGTTAACAACAGCATCAGCATAGTCCGGCTTTTTTGTATTCTGGTCACTGTCATTATTATTGAAGAATATTGCTCCACGTTCTGAAGTCCACTTGTTTTTCTCTTGATTATCCGCGCCAAACTCAACCTTACCATCCCGATTTACATCAGCTGCAATCTGAATCTTGATTTCAGAAGCAGATTTCTGACTTGAATGTGCTTGAAGAAATAAAATTGTTAATCCTGCAACCAAAATGAGTAAAAATTGGCCTTTAAATTGATTTTTTACGATGAGTCTTTGCATCATAATTTCACCTAATAATTTCCCTGCTTCCCAAGATTCAGTAATGTTTAAATTCTTAATAGATACGATACTTTTAAGGTTATTGAGTGCCCTCCCTCTCTCAAGAATTCCCCTTTTTTCGCGCTTTTTTTATAGCAGAGCTGGATAATGTTTCCGGCCCCAAAATAATACCCAACCAGAAAATCCAGATTATACTGGTCTTCCCTGGTTTCCCCTAAGAGTCGAGTATTCAGGAACAGGCTGCGTGTTATCTGAAAGTGCAAGGATGTTGCATACGTTACCCCATCAAAGACCTTTTCTCGGGTTCTATCTATGACCTGCTGTACCCAGTCGCTGCTAAAAGACCATTCAAAGTTGCTTCGGGGCCGAAGTGTCAGAGAGGCTTCCATGCTTATCTGAGATCCTGGTTCCACCACAGTAAAGCCCTCGTTATAGATTCCTCTTTTTTGCCATCCTCCTTCAATCCTGACCTCTTTAAAAAATCCGCCGCGTTCCCAACTAAAATCTAAATCTCCTCCGGAGGTATTAATGAAGTCTTCTGTCCAAGCCAATTCATCATTCTCTTCAAATACCTGATATTTACTTTTCCCAACATCGAATCCTCCGTGGAAATTGATCTTTGAAAAGAAATCCGTAAAGAACATTAAACGTAAAGAGTTGCCGGTCAAATGACCACGGGAATCCTGCTCAAGATTCCCTTCTAGATCGAAACTAAAGCGTTTGATCTTTCCCCGGTTGAACCTCCAGGCATATCCTGCCATCAGTTCAGTGGATTGAACATCTATTTTATTGATAAATCCGGTTCTGACCTCCACGTCTGCTTCAATTCTCTGAAAGTTCAATATCAACTGCAATCCTGCGTCAGGTTCGCTTTCAAACTGGAGGAGATGAATGCCGTTGTTTTTATTTCTTGTGTCGTTATTAAAAGAAAAAGCACTCATGCCGCGGAGATAATAGATGTCTTTAAAATTGAAGCTGTAGTCGACCGCGAAATTCCGGCTGTATTCCCCAGAAATATCCATCCCTGCATAGTAGATACCGATCTGGGAATTCTTGAAGACGTCTTTCTGTATCCGAATGACACTAAACAACGTATCTCCTTCATTCTCTTCGTTTATTGCTCCCAGGATCCCAAAAGAATATCCCCCGGCCTTGCCAGAAACCTTTGCAGCAATCTTCGGATTACTGATTCGTCTTGAATAGAATAAATTGACATCCGGTTCCCAATAATGCTCTCCTGCAGTGGATAACTGGAAATATTGACTGCCTTCTGTAAAAAATGGACGGTTTTCCAGTAAATAATTTTCATAAGGTGAAAGCTGGTAGATGAACGGATCGGATTCCACTTCACTGAAATCAGGGCTTGCTGTCATATCCAGAATGAGATTCGGTAGAATCCCGTACTTGACATCGAGGCCTGACGCCATCTTGTCATCCTTTGCTCCGTCCCACCGTGAAGACCTTCCACCTGCATAAGGAAAGAATTCGAGATTATATCCTGGCCGTATTACAGACAGCCCACTCAGCTCTCCCATCTGATGAAGCAGAGGCTTATCCCTGTCGACGTCCGTCCAGTAGTCTATTTCATTTAAACGGTGAATGTACCGTTCAAAGTTTATTCCCCAGATCTGGTTTTCCTTCGGAGAAAACCTTAAGGATTTGAAGGGAATGGCCATCTCGACAACCCATCCATCGCTGCGAATAACGGCACCGGATTTCCATATTGTTTCCACGGAATTTTTTTGAACTCCCTTGGGATTCACTGTAAAACTAATACTCGTCCTCTTATCATTGTATGCATCTAGGATTAAGGTGATCGCATCGTTATTCTCGTAATCATTGCGGGGAGTAAGCTCAGCCCAGATCATTTCCGGACGAGTATCTTTCATCAGGAAGGCAAAATATATGTTTTTTTGGTCATAAGCTGCCCAGACAAGCGTTTCTTCCGAAGCCTTTTCGCCATTGATGGGATCAAACTGGAAAAATCCTGAGACAGGTTGGATATTCTTCCAACAGCTGTCTTCAATGAGACCGTCTATTCGTGGAGGATTTTCGATGCGTAATACATGGATAATTTTGGTACGATTCTGACCGAAAATGTGAGGAATATGCAAAAACAGCATGAAAAAAATAATTGTTGATATGAGCAAATTATTTTTATGAAGCACTCATTTTGCTCCTAAATAGTAATATAAGCAGGCGATTTCTATTAAGCACATTGATATTCTTCTTTTTTCAATCAAAAAAAGAGACTATTATAACAGTTAAAAATTCAATTTAAAGACCTTTTTGTTTTTTCCGAACTCCCTGTAAAGTATTGGCATCCAGAACAAATAAGGATAAATTTTTAAAATCCAGAGGAAAATAGGATGATAATTTGTTAGCGGGAAGTGGATTTGATAAATCACATCCCCACATAACGAAAAAAGGGGCCTGTCCCCTTTTCTTACAGGTTGTTCCGAGCAAAGCGAAGGGATCTTCTTCTCTCCTCGCTACGACGATATTTATTTTTCTGGGTTCGCATCGAGGTCGTTGTAATTGAGGATGGCATTGAAGACGAACATGTAGTTTCCATGGCTTAAGTCACGCCAGAAAGGATTAAAAGTGAATAAGACTATATGTCCTTTTCCGACCGGCACATCGACTACCGCAGCCTTTCCTTTTATCTCATCCTGGCTTTTCACTATTCCGCTAAGACAGACCTCTCCTTCTTTGGCATAACGAAGAACTACATGCTTTTCCTTCTCTTCTTCAATCCTGAGAAGAGGGCCTGAATGGCTGCGATAGATGGGCATCTCCTTGTCAAAGCCGTAGGAAATAGGATGTTTTTCATTGACTACTTCGCCTTGAAGCAGAGAGCCGGGATTATAGAATTTGGAACTTGTCTGGAAAATATCAATTCCTCTCACCAGACCGTAATCTATCGCTAATCTGACAGGATTGTGAAGAGCGATTAATAGACCTCCATCCATAACGAACTTCTGGAGATTGCTCACTCCCTCTATTCCCATGCCTCCAGTGATGTCTTCACAAGAATCTGGAGTGCCCAGATGTTTGAATTCATTAGTTTGGACAAAGGCTAAAGAACCCCGATGCTCAGGATCAACGCCATTCACGATGTCAGCTCCCTTCCTTCCTCCGCAGTTACTGAAGATAATGACATCGTATTTATTTTTGAGGTTGCCTTTCTTAAGATGATCTTTGTGTATCATGGCAAAGGGAATACCCAGGTCATCAAAAGCAAACCTAACCCAGCCGTCGGCTTGGGCAGAAAACCAGGTATGGTATATTGCTATACGGGGAATATCCAGATCATGGGTTTTAACATCGGGCATTTTTTTAGAGCTGACAACCTCAAGTCCGAACTCACCGGCAACGGATTGGACGGCCTGATGAATTCCTGCTGCGGCCCCGGAGACAGGTATTATCATGGAGCCAGCATTGAAACTTTTCTTTTTAATCTTGAATGGAACCTCTGCAGCCAGGACTTTAAAATCCTTTAGTTTTAATCGAGCAGGAAGCAGATTATTTATGGTGGTGTTATTGATGATATAGGCTCCAGCAGCCTTTCCTCCGAGGACTTCTCCTTTCACCGTTACAGGCTTGGAAATGGGCATTACCGAGACATCAAGAATAGCCTTGTCATTTATCTCTACAGTCTTTACATCCATATGGAGTCCGAGGGTCCATCCAGTATCATCATAAGCGCGAGGAGTATCTTCATCTTCAGGATACTTCTGTCTCTCCAGAAGATTTTGAGCAAGTGTACAATAAGGTTGGTCCATCCTGATCACATAGGATCCCGCGGGAAACTCCCCTTCTTTGACCTTCACAAGACCTTTTGCCTGATGGACTTCAACTCGCTGTTTTAAAAGGACATTGACCGCTTTAGCAACATCTACAGGATCTTTTTGTCCTGAAGGAATGATATAAGCATAGGGAGGTTCGTTCTTTCCCTTCTCATAAGAACTTAACCCTCTCTTCCAGAAGTTTTTCAGGAAATACTCCTTATTGGCTGCCACGAAGTAGAAGGCCTCCAGGTCAGCAGTCTGCTGGTAATTGACATTGTTCCTCATTGACCATAGCACTTTCTTGTAAGGAGGAAGTGGTCTATACCATTCCCTTGAAGTCACGCTGCGTCTGCCTTCACTCAAATCTCTTTCCATAGTATTGCCGATGGAATTGCCGAAGGTTTCGTAGAAGCGAATTATGCCATGATGATTTCCGGCTATCGTGCCCCAGTAGTTGGGTGCCCATCCTGTCCAGAAGGCATGAGTCCAGACTCCAGGCATCCCGTAGGAGGTTAGCCGGGTAACTTCCCACCAGGCTATCAAGTTCCATTCAGAGGTAACGCTGGGATGATAGTGGCGATTATAGGGGCCGGTTCCTGAAGAAACATACAGAAAGGCGATGGATTCATGGTTATCCTGCACCACAATCGGATGCCAGTCAAAGTAAGCATTCGCTCCGTTCTGCATCTCTGGCTGAGAGATGCAGATCATATCACGGTTATTATCGTGGAAAGCATACCTGCCCCAGTAAGGGACGCGGCTTATCTTGCTGTAATCAGTAACATCTTTGTTGTATTTATAAAACCAATCTGTATGTTTATCATGCCCATCTGGCTCCATCGAGGGTGTAATAAGAATTATCATATTGTCTCTTATCTTCTTGATAACAGGATTCTCGTCAACAGCTAAGCGATAAGCCAGCTCCATCGAGACCTCAGCAGCTCCGCTTTCACCGGAATGGAGGTTACCAGTCAGCCAGTAAATGGGCTTTGCCTGGGCAATTATGGCTTCTGCTTCTTTTTCGGTTTTCACTAGACGCGGATCAGCCAGCTTAGCCAGGAAATCTTTGTATTTCATCAGGTTACTCATAGTCTCCTTGTTAGATACAGCGACAATAATCATCTCCCTCCCTTCGGAGGTCTTACCTATGGGGAAGACCTGAACATTAGGCGATGCTTCTGCGAGGGCATTCATATACTTGAGGATGTCTTCGTAGTAGGTTAATTTCCCAGGCGCGCCAGCGATATAGCCCAGTACATCCTTGGGAGTTGGTACGCCTTCAACTTGGGGAAGGTAGCTGGTAAGAGGGCTAAGAAATTCAGGCTTGGTCGTGGCTTCTTTGATCAAGCGTGTGTATTCTTCGTCGACTGCCTGTTCATTGGCTGGCGAAGAAGACTTGCTTTCTGTCTCTGCTGATAGATGAATCTGAAGGAAGAATACAACGAAAACAACCAGCAGAGAGAGCAATAAAGTTTTAGAAACAGATGGTTTGGAATGCATATTAGACCTCCTTGCTCTTATGCTTAACAGGTTATGATTGGTATTAGCATACTATTTATAAAGGGGGATGTTGATAAAGGAACCATTGCCTTTTTTCATACCTCTAAACATCGAATTAATAAAGTAGCATGTCCCCTTTTTCATACCTTCTATTTAAAAAATCAAGATTGGCGCATAACATCTTTTTCCCATTTTAATTATCACTTCTTCTTATTTTGTTCAATAGAATATTATTTCGAAAAGAAGAAGCGATTTGTGCCGGTTTATTTTCTTTTATTAATTAAAGTGCTATGCTACTCGAAATACTAAAATATGAAAAGGAGGAATTGAGAAAATGTTAAAAGAACTATTAGCTATCATAACGGCTGTTCATTTAATGCTCATTATCGGTGCGGGCAAAATGCCAGACATGGAATCCTCCTCACCCCATGCGGATCTTGTGATTAAAAATGCAAAGATTATAACGATCGATAAGGAAAATCCCCGAGCAGAAGCTATTGCCGTAAAAGGAGAGTTTATAATAGCCGTCACATCAAACAAAAACATTAATCAGTATATTAAAGAGGGAACCACAAAGGTAATAGATGCAAAGGGAAGGCTGGTTATTCCAGGATTTAATGATGCACATGCCCATTTTGGATCTATCAATCCTGATTATATAGATCTGCGGTATATCACTGACCCTAAAATTATTACAGAGCGGGTAAAGGAAAAAGTTGCCAAGGCAAAACCAGGAGAACTCATCAGAGGCGGGAACTGGGAGCATGAGATGTTCTACAACAAACAGTGGCCGACCAAGGAGCTTATTGATCCTGTTTCTCCGAATAATCCGGTGGCTCTGAGCCGCGCTGACGGTCATTCGGTCCTGGTAAACAGTTATGTTATTAAAAAATCTGGTATAACAAAAGATACGCCAGATCCATTTGGCGGAGAAATCCAGAAAGACCCTGAGACGGGCGAACCAACAGGAATCTTCAAAGAAACTGCTAAACAGTTGTTAAAGTATGGAGCCGTCAAAGTAAAGAGAACTGCTGAAGAAGAACAGGAACTGCTCATGAAAGGATGGCAGGCAGCATTCGAAATGGCTGCAAAACTAGGCGTAACAACTGTCCAGCTTCCCCCTGGTCAATTTAAAATGTATCAGAAGTTCAGGGATATGGGTAAACTTACGCTCCGCATCTATGTTGGACAGCCTTTGCCAAAAGATGAAAAACAGTTAGAGCGATATGTTGAACTGCAAAAAAAATACCCAGCCGAAGATAACTGGATTCGGTTTGGCTATCTAAAAGGACTCATCGACGGGACACTGGGTTCTGGCACAATGCTAGTTTTTAAACCATTCGAGGACGAACCCGATAAAACAGGATTAGCCATGATGCCCTACGAAGAGCTTGAACGCAGGATTACTGCTGCGGATAAAATGGGATTTCAGGTTGGAATTCATGCTATCGGTCCAAAGGCAAATCGCTGGATTCTTAATGCATTTGAAAAGGCGCAAGAGGTAAACGGAAAAAGAGATAGCCGCCACCGCAGCGAGCATGCACAGATACTTGCACTTGATGACATTCCGCGATTTGCGAAACTGGGAGTAATCGCGTCGATGCAGCCTACTCACTGCATTACTGATAAGCGCTTCGCAGAAAAACGGATCGGGCACGAACGATGCAAGGGGGCCTATGCCTGGCGGCGGCTGCTTGATGCAGGTGCAAAAATAGCTTTTGGCACTGATTACAGCGTTGAACCGCTTGACCCCCTGGAAGGATTATACGCATCGGTCACACGAAAAGACCGTGCTGGAGAACCAGGACCCGGCTGGTTTCCTGATCAGAAACTTACTATGGAGGAAACAATTAAGCTCTACACGTTGGGCTCAGCATACGCAGAATTCATGGAAGACCGGAAAGGCATGATAAAAAAAGGCTATCTTGGTGATATCGTGATTTATGATAAAGATCTGATAAAAATTCCTCCAGAAGAGATAATGAAAGCCCTGGTGGATTATACGATTGTCGGAGGAAAGGTCGTCTATAAACGCAAAGACACAAATTAATTTTTTGTAGGAGCTTAATTCATCAAATCCACCTTATTCTCTTGTAGGGGCTTGATTTATCAAGCCCACCTTATTATTGTGTAAGATATTTATTTTTCTATAGAATTTTGATTCCTCAAACCCACCTTTTTATGTAGGTGCCTGATTCTTTCGTAGGGGCTTGATTTATCAAGCCCACCTTATTATTGTGTAAGATTTTTATTTTTCTATAGGGATTTGATTTATCAAGCCCGCACTTTTAACCGCCGATTAAAGCAACTCAAGAAATTCTTGCCAAGGTGTCCCGGTTAATGTTTCGGTAGTGGAATGTCCATAAGCCCGGATGATCATAGCTGCTTTCGCTATTTCCTTCGGATCATCTGACTCGACAATATCCACGACGTCGAAGCGGCCCGTAGTTGCGTAACTTTCCTTCCAAACAACTCCAGGACACTCACTTTTGATCTTTGAAGCCACTCTTTCAGCAACTTTTTTAAATTCAAAGGGATCGCTGAATGCCTCCGGAGAAATGCGGCTGAGAATGATAAAGGTTGTCATCATGCACCTCCTTTTTTTGATTGTTTTTATTCTTCATGTCATTCAATGCACTCTTATTGCATTTCATTGAGAGGGAGGGGCTGTACCCTTCGGGAATATTTAGAGTGCTTTTGAGCATTGCTTGCTCCTTTTATATAACAATTTCCCCTGGCCACTGGAAGCCTATGTTACGGTTTCTGCTGTTGTTGAAATTGTATGGAGATGATTTCGCTCCCGGCTTCAAACAGCTCTGACTTTATTTCATGGACAAGACCCCACGTCTTTGCTTCTTCAGGATTCAAAGTTACCCTTTCAAGCATGGCATCTTTCACATCTTTCACACTTTTTCCTGTATTTTCTGCGATTACCTTTGCTATATTTTCCATATCAATTCTTAATCCTTTCAACCTTTCTTCTAACTGTTTTTCTTCTAAGCTCACTCTCTGCTCAAATTTAGAGCTAACTCCGTGAAGCAAAAATCTTGCTTGAGGTACTGATAACCTCTTTGAACCGCCGCAATAGAGGACAATGCCTATTGAATCCACACTGCCAAAGTTGTGTGTAGTTATTGTAGCAGGCAGTCCCTTCAAATAATTGTATGTGCTTAAACCATGAAATACAGAGCCCCCGGGTGAAGAAATGAGTAGGGTGAAATTTGTTACCCCTTGCTTCATCCTCTGGTCAATGGTGTTCATCAAGGCATTGATTGAGATATCAACGACAGGTGCAAAGAACTTTATTACAACTGGCTTTGGACTCATGTTTGCCTCCTTCTTAAGCTGAAAATAATGTCACTTGACGTCCTAAAGTTTTGAAATGCCGACTTCTTTTTATTTCTAAAAGAAGAATTAAATGCCTTCTTTTATCTGATCCCAGTTTTTTATCCTGAATCTCCTGATAAAAACGTCGCCTGTTTCTTCATCTTCCTTTATATCATAAAGAAAGCCTTTATTGATTATTTCTGGCCGAACGGGAATTTTTGCCCGGTAAATAAAATAACCTTCTTTATTGAAAACATCAAATTCTCCTTCCTCGCTTCTATCTAAAACAGATTTCACTCTCCAGAGAAATAATCGCCGCATATCATCAACAATAATTCTACGAAAAAATGGCCTGGAAGGGGGAAAGTTGCAGGCTTCTTCCAGGACTCCTTCTGGCCATTTTGCTCCGCTACGGGAAATATTTTCTTCAAGCTGCTCTATTATATACTTTTTTTCACTTGGGCTTATCGACTGAGGGACTTCTTTTTTTTGTATCTTTAATAGCAATTTTCCTTCGTTGTCAATAACGAAAACTTGGCATTCCAACGAGTAAGCATAAGAAAAAGTTTGTCCATCTATTGTCGAAAAATAAAGGCGCGGCGTATAGGAGTGGCTGGCTCTGAAATTAGAAGTCATTTCGCTGTTTTTTTTGTGACTACCTTAACATCTGAAAATTCTGCAATTCTTTCTATTGCTTTTCCTTCTGAATTCATTTTTACAACTGCCCTTTTGGTTCCTCTTTCAACTCTTTGTGAAACATTAGCTAATATCTTTCCTTCGGAATCAACATGAAAATTAGAAATAGGACTCTCCAAATGTATGACTTTTACAAATTCTCCACGACTGTTAAATATTTTCATCAATCTGCTGTCTCTCCATTTTCCACCTCCGTCCGTGACATATATATTATCTTGAGTATCGAGAAAAACTCTGGATGGATTTTCAAATTCACCAGGTCCCTGCCCCTTTTTGCCTATTGTTTGAAGATATTGGCCATTGTGATCAAATTTTTGAATTCGAAAATTGCCGCTGTCTAAAACATAAATATTTTCCTGACTGTCTGTGGCTATATTTGCTGCTTCATGGAACATATAATTCTCCTCATTTTCATTTCCGATGCTTAACTCTTCCTCCAGATCTAAAAAAATCTCACCATAAAGCGGGTTAGCAGGGTTTTTAACAACCTTTATTTCCCCTTCATACTCTATTTTTCCCTTCCATTCTATTTCATCTGTTTTTTTCTCTCTTGAACAGGTTATGGATATGAAGATAATGACGGTTAATATAAATATAAACTTGGCTTTCATGGCTCTTCCTTGAAGTTTACCTCAATTATTCTATAGGTCAAAAATAAAAAATTAAAGATAAATATGAAAAATTACTTGACTTTATCATTTATACAGTAATAATAGTTTTGACTCTCTTTGGCCGGCTGGAGAGAGTTCCTACCTTTTTGGTTCCCATCATTACCCCCCTTTTGCTGACAACAGCCGGCAGCATTTCTTCTCTAAACTATGCTTTAAAATTGTACAATTCTGAGTTGGAAGACCTGCGAGAGATCAAGGTATATAAACAGGCCCTTATGATTGGTGAGGATATTTTGAGTAAGTCTTACAATAGTCTAGAAAGGATTCGCCGCGAAAAAAAATGGCGCATAATATTTAATTATGCGCCATTTTACAGTGAATAAGTTTATTCTTTGGCAATAATCAGGATAAAGATCTTAGTAGCTGTTAACAGCCCATTCTTTATCTTAGATATGAGACCTGATGCACGAAACGATTTACAGATGATTTATCTTCACCTGATTTTTTCCAAAAGATTGAAATCCCTAAGTGTGTCCTCCGGCATGATAATCATTATACAAGAGTAGCAAAATGTATCATCATCGCCCCCTCGCAAAAGAGCCGATTCGCCCGCGCCATCAGCTGATCACGTCTGAGGTCGAGCTTTATCAAGCACTGGAATATTGCATGCAGATGTGACATGAGTATCGATGCGGCTGCTCCTTGCTGGCAGATCTTTCCTTGCAAGATTATTTAATAAATATTATCATTTGATTCTTTTAAATTTTTTCTGCACATTAGGAGAGAGCATGGACAAAGAAGAGATACTCAAAAGAATGGGAAAGGCTATAGTCGAAGGGAATAAAGACGAAGCCGAGGCTCTGGCTAATGAGGCCATTAAACAGAGACTGGATCTCAACGAAGTCATAGATAAAGGCTATGTGCCAGGAATCGAAAAAGTTGGGGACTTGTGGGAAAAAGGAGAATATTTTCTACCAGAGCTTATGACCAGTGCTGAATGTATGAAAGGAGCTATGAGAGTGCTCCAGCCTGAACTCGAAAAAGCCCAGATTTCGGCAAAATCCAAAGGAAAAGTCGTTATAGGCACAGTTGAGGGGGATATTCATGATATAGGCAAAAACCTTGTAGCTTCGATGCTTGCAGCCAATGGTTTTCAGGTAATTGACCTCGGAGCAGATGTGAAACTTGAAAAATTCGTTGAAAAAGCAGAGGCCGAAAAGGCTGATTTCATCTGCCTTTCTGCTCTTTTAACAACAACCATGCTCGGACAGAAAAAAGTCATAGAAATACTTAAGGAGAAAAATCTCGCTGGCCGGTATAAAGTTTTGGTGGGAGGTGCACCGGTAAATCAAAAATGGGCTGATGATATAGGAGCCAATGGATACGGAGAGAATGCCATGGTTGCCGTAAAAATTACCAAAAAACTGATTGGAGAATAAAAGCTGGCCATGTCTGGACCTGTAGAAAAAATCGAAAATTTCAGAGTCGAATTCGATGAAAAAAGGATCTTAAGACTTATAGGATACAAAAAAAGATCCACAGAAATAAAAGAACCGATAAAAAGTCTTATTACAGAAGAAAAAAAGAAGCTTGATTATCTCCTCCATCCTGCATCCATCTACACGATCGTTGGTTATGATGAAACGAACAAGCATCTTGTTTTTAAGGACGCTAAGAAAGTTGCAATTTGTATCTGTACTATAGGACTCGAGCTCGAACGAGAAGTCAAAGAACTTATGGAAAAAAACGAAATGACGAGAGCTTTAATCCTGGACGCTTTAGGTTCTGAAGCGGCTGAAGAAGTGGCTATCCAATCCGATCGAATACTGGCAGAGAAAGCAAGAGAGATGAATTTATGGCCGAGCAAAAGATTTAGCCCAGGCTACGGAAAATGGGATATAAAGGAACAGCGATTTATCTTCCGGATGCTGCCAGCAGCAGACATCGGAGTCCGCCTGACAGAGTCCTGTATGATGGTACCTCGAAAGTCCGTTTCCTTTCGAATAAATTTCTACAAAGAACAAAAACTTTCAACGAGAAGGCATAGTCCCAAGGTTTCTTGATAGAAAAAAATGAAATTTAAAGGAAAAATGCATGATCAAAACAATAAGACCTAAATTGGAGTTTTTAAGTAAAGAATTTATCCAAAAAATAATTGAGGAAGCCCACGAAATCCTCGAGAAACAAGGAGTATTTGTCGAAAACGAAGAAGCCTTAAAGCTTTTTAAGGAAGCCGGAATGAGAATTGATGAGCAAGCCCAAAGGGTCTACATCACCCAACAGCTTGCAGAGGATTCCCTTTCCTCCTCGCCTTCAATAATCAGATTATATGACCGAACAGGAGAAAAAGAATTCATAGTGGGAAAGGATCATGTCCATTTTGACCCGGGATCAACTGCCATCACGATCCTCGACCATAAAACATCAGAGGAAAGGAAGGCTGTGAGCGAAGACCTGGTTAAGTTCTGTCGCCTCACGGATTGTCTAGAACACATTGACTTTCAGAGCACTGGAATTGTAAGCTCCGATGTTCCGGATCTAATCTCTGACAGCTACCGCTTGTTTCTGGGGCTTCAATTCTCGGCAAAACCTGTAGTTACCGGAACATTCCGGGTTGAAGGGTTCAAGCCAATGCATGATATGCTTGCTGCGGTAAGAGGCGGAGAAAAAAACCTGACCGAAAAACCCCTGGCTATTTTTGATGCATGCCCCTCCCCTCCTCTGAAATGGAGCAATCTAACCACCCAGAGCCTTATTGATTGTGCCCGGGCAGGAATTCCTTCAGAGCTTATTTCTATGGGGATGACTGGAGCAACATCTCCAGTGACCATTGCCGGAACTCTTGTCCAGCATGTAGCAGAGAATCTCTCAGGGTTAATTATCACGCAGCTTGCAAAAAAAGGAGCTCCTGTTATTTTTGGAGGCTCCCCATCCAGTTTTGATATGAGAAAAGGAACAACTCCGATGGGAGCCATAGAGACAATGATGATTGATTCTGCCTATACTCAGATTGGGAAATATCTAAACCTTCCTACCCATGCTTACATGGGATTGAGCGATTCGAAAATCAATGACGCTCAGGCAGGATTGGAAACTGGAATTGGAGCTGTCATGGCAGCGCTCTCCGGTGTTAACGTTATCTCTGGTCCGGGGATGATGAACTTTGAAAGCTGCCAGAGTCTGGAAAAGCTAGTAGTGGATAATGAGATCTGCGGCATGGCCTGCAGAGCGATAGAAGGGATTTCTCAACGGGACGAGCCTATTGCTAAAAATCTATTCGAGGGTTTTACGCAAGAGACCCAGTTTTTAACCATGCCCCACACTCGAAAGTGGTACAGGAAGGAACATACTTTTCCTGGAATAATAGACCGTGATACCTACGACTATTGGGTTTCCCTTGGAAAAAAATCAATTGCTGACAGGGCTTCAGAAGAAGTAGAAAGACTTCTTAAAGAAAATCCCCCCTCTCTTTTGGATGAGGATATCCTTCAAGAGCTTCAAAAAATAATGGGTTCCGATGCCAAAGCGTGCGGTATGAGTTCCCTCCCTGAAATAAAATTATAGGCTAACCTTTTTTGGGGCTTTAAGGGGTTTGAGGCTGTGCTCTTCCAGAATCTCATTCAACTTAGGGATTTCCACACTCATAAATTCATTAAGCCTGCTGACAAGTGCATTCACAGCTTCTGATAATTCCTTAAGCTGTGATAACTCTGTCTTTGTCGGAGCTGATGGATACCCTGAGATAGACGCGCCCAACATCATAACTTGCTGGGAAAGAGAACCTCCCCTGAGAGCCATTTCCATGGAGCCTCTGTATCCGAATCCCTTGGGTATAATTTCTTCTTCTAACTTGGCGAATTTCTCATCAAAATTTTTGAGGGCAGTTTGAACAATTTCTGGAGTGTCTTCTTTTTCCTTCAGCGCTTTATCCAACTTCTCAAGCTGCCGCCTTATATTTTTTGTAGCCGTGACAGATAAGCCCATTTTCTTTGAATGAGCCATGACTTCAACGATTTTATCGCTCTGGACAATTCTTTCTTCCTCTTTCATTTGAAACCTTGGATCGGGGTAAACAATTCCTTTTTTCATCAGTTTCTGGTCTCCGACTACCAATTCAACCGTATATTCTCCGGACGCAACAAAAGGCGATTCAATAAATCCTATGCCTGAGGGCTTAATCTCTTTTCCTTCCTTTGTTTTAGGAATATACCGCAAGTTCCAGGTATTTCTATGAACACCTTCTCTTTTTAAAAGCTTGAGTTTGAATATTGTATCGCCTTTACTGTCTTTTATAAAAACTTCAGGCCTCTCTTCGGGCTCCGTTCTCAAGTAAGAGGTTATGGTCATACCGAAAGAAGGGTTTTTAGCAGCATAAATCTGCTTGCTGTAATATTCGCGGGTGGTTGACCGCAGAAATTGAGTTGCAGGCCTGATATTAAACAAGTATGAGCCAGAATTAAATACTTCTTCTGTCATCTCCTGGAGAAGAGAAATGTCATCCATGATCCAAACTCCCATCCCATGCGTTCCGATAATCAGATCATTCTCTCGAGGATGTATAGCAATATCCCGCACAGCCGCGGTCGGCAAATTATTCTTGAGCGAAAACCAGCTTAGGCCACCGTCAAGGGAGGCATAAATCCCGAATTCTGTCCCGACAAAAAGAAGGTTTTTGTTTTTCAAATCCTCCCGAATTACATGTGCCCAACCAAAAGGCAGGTTTCCCTTAATGGATTTCCAGGTGTTGCCGTAATCTGTGGTTTTATAAACATATGTTCCATAATCATCATGGCGATGGCCATCAAATACAGCATAGGCTGTCCCTTCCTCAAAACGGGAAGCTTCGATACGAGAGCACCAGGTGTTCGGAGGAAGGTTTTTAATTTTCTTTACAACATTTTTCCATGTTTTCCCACCATCACGAGTTATCTGGACGTTTCCATCGTCAGTTCCACACCAGACGACTCCTTTCTCTACAGGTGATTCAGAAATAGTGATTATAGTACAATGGATTTCAGCTCCGGTATTATCCTTGTTTATTGGACCGCCCGAATCTTTTTGCTTCTTTGGGTCATTCGTTGAAAGGTCCGGACTGATTATTTCCCAACTATGCCCGCCATTGGTGGTCTTGAATAAATAATTTCCTCCTGTATAAACAGTTTTTGGGTCATGAGGGGAAATGTAAATTGGTGAATTCCAGTTGAAACGATAAGGAGGTTCTTTGATAGAAGCTTGGGGTCTGACAGTTTTGCCTATTTCAATCCTCATATCAAAACGCGACAATCCATTCATTTGATAGTTTCTGTAAATGATATTTGGGTCAGTGGGATCTACTTGAGCATAGAATCCGTCTCCTCCACCTATCGTATACCAATCAGCGTTTGTAATCCCCGCAGTGTCTATGCTGGCACTCGGTCCTCCCCAACTGCCGTTGTCCTGCAAGCCGCAGTAGACATAATATGGTTTTCTCATATCAAACCCAATCTGATAAACTTCAGCCAGCGCCATATGCTGGATAGGATGCCAGTTTTCCCCACCGTCGTAAGTGATATCTATACCGCCGTCATTTCCATCGATCAGGTGAAGAGGATTGGATGGATCTATCCAGAGAGCATGATGGTCAGGATGGGTTCCTCCAGAAATTGGGTTAAATTTCTTGCCCATGTCTTTTGAGACATAGGATCCTCCAGAGAAAACATAGACAACCTTATCATCGCTGGGATCTACGCGAATCTGGCTGTAGTAAAAAGGTCTGAAATTTACCCGCTTATAGGTTCCGTTGTTGCAGGTCCTTTTCCAGCTTTTTCCCTTATCTTCTGAACGCCAGATTCCACTATCCTCGTGTTCGATAAGGGCATAAACGACATTAGGATTGCTCCGGGAAACATCGATTCCTATTCTTCCCATCACTCCTTCTGGTAAATCCTCTGTAAGCTTTGCCCAGGTTTCTCCACCATCTATTGTCTTATAAAGCCCGCTTCCTGGACCTCCGCTTGAAAAATAATAGGGAAGCCGGCGGTGTTCGTAGGCTGCTGCATATAGAGTAAGGCTGTCTGAAGGATCGATGGCTAAATCTGCAACGCCAGTATCTTCGTTTATATACAGAATCTTCTTCCATGTTTTTCCGCCGTCCATAGTTTTGTAGATGCCCCGCCACTTATTCGGACCCCAGAGATGGCCCATAGCTGCAACGTAGACAATATTCGGGTCTCCGGGATTAATGATTATTCGGCTAATATGGCGGGTATTTTTAAGGCCCATGTTCTTCCACTTCTTTCCTCCATCGATGGATTTATACACGCCATCCCCTATGGTGACACTGTTCCTGCATGTTGCTTCTCCTGTACCTACCCAGATAATGTCAGGATGAGATTGAGCGATAGCAATATCACCCACAGAGACTGTGTTTTCTTTATGAAAAACAGGCGCCCATGTGATGCCGTTATTCATTGACTTCCAGACGCCACTCGGACCTATGGCTGCGTAGATAATCCACGGCTCTTTTTCTACGACATCGATATCCACCGTGCGGCCTCCCATAACTGCAGGTCCGATGCATCTCCATTTGATTTTCTCATACAATTTGCCGATTTTATCAGCGCTCTGTCCGTATGTGTCTAGAGAAAAACAAATAAAAAAGAAAATGATTCCCAGGATAACTAATGAGCTGGCTTTCTTCATGACTTCTCCTTTTTCGTCTAAGGAATTTTCGTGAGCTAAAAAAATATTTTTAGGAAAAACATTTTATTTTATATGAAGTGGTTGGAAAAGAAAATAATTTTATGATTAGAGCCTTCCTTTTTTAGCGTTTTTCGCTATTTTTGTAAACAAAAAGGCTTTTGATGCGTATTAGATATATATGCATCCTTTTTGTATTTTTTGACGTATTAATAAATGAACCTGATGGATAATAATATTTTCTTAATTAGCGATCTTCCACAAGGAGCTATCATATGGGGATAAAGTCTGCATTCCTAATTATTTTATTATTACCGTTATTTTTATTAGCTCAACCCCCCACTCCTCAAGAACAAAAGACAGTTCATGCTATCCGAGCCAACGGACCAATTAGTATTGATGGTGTTTTAGAGGAAACCGCCTGGCAGGAAGAAGGATACAGCGACTTTATCCAGTCTGATCCGACTGATGGCGCCCAGCCCACTGAAAAAACTAAGGTCTGGGTAGCGTATGACGAAAAATCTCTTTATGTGGCTGCTCGCCTGTATGATTCGCAGCCGGAATTGATTACATGCCGCTTGGGACGTCGGGATGATTTTGTCGACTCTGACTGGTTTATATTTGCTGTAGATCCTTATTATGACCGGCGCTCCGGTTATCAGTTTGCTGTAAATCCTGCAGGCTCCATCGTTGACTGGACTCTTTACAATGATGAATGGAATGATACGACCTGGGATGGTGTCTGGGAATGGAAAGCTCTGATCGATGAGGAAGGATGGACTGTTGAAATCAGAATCCCCTATAATCAACTGCGTTTTCCGAAAAAAGAGGAATATGTATGGGGAGTGAATTTCCGCAGAGTTATCAAGCGGAAAAACGAGGAAATCTGTTTTGTCTGGGTTCCTAAAGAGGACAGCGGCTATGTCTCCCGTTTTGCCAAACTCTTGGGAATCCAGGGTATTCGCCCTGGCCGGCACATTGAGTTCCTTCCCTACTCTGTTGTCCAGGCTCAATACAGCCCTGAAGAGTCAGGCAATCCTTTTGAGACAGGAAATAAGTATTTAGGCAACGCAGGTTTCGACCTTAAGATCGGATTAAAAAGCAATTTAACGCTGGATACAACCCTTAACCCTGATTTCGGGCAGGTTGAGGTTGACCCGGCTGTGATTAACCTGAGTGATTATGAAACATACTTTTCAGAAAAAAGACCGTTTTTTATCGAAGGCTCAAACATCTTCGATCAATTTGGCCAAGGAGGAGCGACCAGCAATTCCAGTATAAACTGGAGTTCTCCTTCTTTTTTCTACAGCCGCCGTATCGGCAGGACTCCTCAAGGCTATGTCGAACAGGATGGCTACGTGAATTTTCCTGACAGGTCGACAATATTTGGAGCTTTTAAACTCACCGGCAAAGTTGGAGAGGGCTGGAACGTCGGATTCATCAATGCCCTGACAGCACGGGAATATGCAGAGATTGATTCTGGAGGAGAACGCTTTAAAGAAGAAGTGGAGCCTTTTTCTTATTATGGAGTGCTCAGGACTCTGAAAGAGTTTAATGAGGGGAAACAAGGGCTCGGCTTTATTGCCACTTCTGTTGTTCGAGATTTAAGAAATGAAAACCTTGAGGGCATTTTAAATAAAAATGCTTTCTCTCTGGCTGTTGATGGCTGGACGTTTCTGGATGAAAATAAAACCTGGGTCCTCGGCGGCTGGCTTGGGGGTACCCGGGTCGAAGGAAGCCAATCAGCAATTCTGGAGTTACAACAATCTTCTCTTCATTATTACCAGCGGCCGGATGCTACCCATATTGAGGTGAACGAAGAGGCGACTTCTCTCTCCGGCTGGGGTGGACGATTCTATTTAAATAAACAAAAAGGTCAGTTTCTTTTTAATGCGGCTTTTGGTGCGCTATCTCCAGGCTTTGACCCGAATGATGTCGGATTCCAATTCGGAACCTCTGACTTAATCAATGCCCATCTTCTCCTCGGCTATAATTGGCCCCACCCTGGAAAAATCTTCCGCAACTGGTACATTTTTGGCGGTCCTTTCCGAAACTATGACTTCGGAGGTAATAAAACCTGGGATGGATATCTGCTTGCTGTCGAGGGCCAATTCTTAAACTACTGGGGATTTAACACGATGCTTGCTTATAATCCCCAAACCATCAGCAACACTTTAACAAGAGGAGGACCTCTAGCCCTCATCCCCTCCGGTTATGAGATCGACTTCGACCTCACTACAGACAGCCGGAAACAGATAGTAATTTCAACCTACCAATATTATTACTCAAGGCCCACGGATGGCTACAGCTGGAGCGGCAGTGTCTCTCTACGCTGGAAGCCAAGGACCAACATCAGCTTCTCTATTGGCCCGGACTATTATGTTCGAAAATCGAGTATCCAGTGGGTAACCAGAATGGATGACCCGTTGATGGCTGAAACGTTTGGAACTCGATACGTTTTTGGCGGCTATTTTCAGAGAATGCTATCAAGTAACATCAGGTTGAACTGGACTTTCAACCCCAGGTTGAGCCTGGAGCTCTATCTCCAGCCTCTTCTGGCAGTAGGAAAGTATGACCAATTCAAAGAACTCGCCAGTCCCAAAAAATATGAGTACAATCTCTTTGGTGAAGACGGATCCACGATCTCTTATTCCGATTCCGCTGAAGAATATACGGTTGATCCTGATGGGCCTGGACCGGCACCAGATTTTTCTTTTGCTAATCCAGATTTCAACTTCAAATCCCTCCGAGGCACCATTGTTCTAAGGTGGGAGTATTTGCCTGGTTCTATACTCTATTTTGTCTGGACACAGAATCGCGCGGACGAGGCAAATCCCGGAGATTTCAATTTCAGACGTGATATGGGAGACCTGTTTACAGCCCCTGGAGATAATATTTTCTTGATAAAAATTTCCTTCCGCTGGAATATATAAAAAAGAAAGAATATATAAATGGGGACAGGCCCCCTTTTCTGCTCCAATAATTCGGTAACACTTTTATAATGTCATTGCGAGCCCCGCAGCGGCGAAGCAATCTCATAAAAAAAGGTTGAGATTGCCGCGTCGCAACGCTCCTCGCAATGACCTAGCCTATGAGATTGCCGCGCTCCTTCCAGTCGCCCGCAATGACACTTTTATTATTTTTCTATCTGCCTGCGATTTACATCAACTTAACAAAAAATAGCCTGTCCCCTTTTTTTACTTTTTTATTTGCCTCCGATTTGCATTGACTTGATGCGGAATGTGGGGGCTGTGAAGGTTCGAGTTAAGTCAAGGTCATCTCCAACCATATCGATATTATTAAGCATTTCAAACGCGGATCCGGCTATGGTCAAACCTCTCACCGGAAAGACTACCTTCCCGTTTTCTACCCAAAAACCAGAAGCTCCTCCGCTGAAATTTCCGCTGACCGGCGCTATGCCGTAACCGGTAACACCCTTAAGCAAAAGCCCTTTTTCTGTCTTCTTGATTATCTCCTCACGTGAACTCTCTCCTGCTTTCATGTAAGAATCATGAGCACTAATGCCCGGTAGACTTGCAAAACCGCGCCTCCAGGCATTTCCAGTGCTTTTAACACCTGCCCTTTTAGCAACGATGGTGTTATACATAAAACCCTTAAGGATGCCTTTATCAACAATTATCCTTTTTTGAGTCGGGACTCCTTCTCCATCAAAAGGCTTACTTTCTAATCCTTTTGGCCTCGTGCCATCATCGATTATCGTTATCAACTCTGAAGCAATCTTCTGGTTCAACTTTTTTGCCAGAAAACTTCTCCCTTGAAGAACACGTTCACCGTTTATAGCTGCCAAAATGCCTCCTAAAATTTCCCTGGCCACATCAGGATCAAAAATAATCATGGCTTTTTGCGTTTCGACCATTTGAGGATCGAGCATTTCATAAGCCTCTTTTGCTGCTTTTTCTGCAATTTCCTCCGGTGGCTTCAAATCAGCGAAAAACCGCCTCGAACAGTACTCCCCTCCTGAAGACCTCTGCTCTCCTTTCTCCGCCACAACATAAACACCATAAGAACAATCAGAAACTTTTGAACTTTTACTCAACCCGTTCGAGTTAGCCAGGAAAATCTCTTCTTCTCCTTCTGAGTAGCTGGCACCGCTGCTCTTAGTGATCCGGCTATCTTTCATAGCTAGCTTCTCTACTTTCTTGGCCATCTCTATTTTCTTTTCCATAGGAATTTGACGCATCTGGGGATCATAGAGCTTACCCACTTTTGTTATCCCTTTATCATCAGGAAGCACGTTATTCTCGTCAGGAGTCGTGTTCTTAGCAAACCTGACTGCACTTTCTACGGAAGCCTCCAGGGCTTTATCTGAAAAATCATTGCAGCTTGAAAAAGCCATCCTTTTTTGGACAAAGACTCTAAAACCGACGCCGTGGGAACCTGCCTCCTGGACCGTTTCTACTTCCCCGTTGCGCACTCTGATCCTGAGGTTACGTCCTGATTCTATGTACACCTCAGCTTCATCGGCGCCTAGCTTTAAACATTTCTTAACAAGTTGTTCTGACAATCCTTTATAGTCCATGATTATCTCCTTTCTTTCGATTTATTCATCTTCCTGCTCTGCTTCCGCCCACGTTAATGCCACGAATCCTTATAGTGGGCTGTCCGGCCGATACTTCAGCTGCCTGGCCCTTGCCACAAATTCCTGGACCAAAATCAAGATTATCCCCGACTGCATCTACGTTGGCGATGACATCCTGACAGCTCCCGATAAGAGTTGCTCCCTTGACAGGAGTCGTCTTCTTTCCGTCTTCAATCAAGTAAGCTTCGCGGCAGGTAAAATTGAACATGCCTGTTATGGGATTAACGCTTCCTCCGCTAAGGCTCTGGACATACAAACCTTTCTTAGTGGAGGCGAGAATATCTTCAGGTTTATCCTTCCCTTTTTCGATGAAAGTATTGGTCATACGAGGAATCGGGATGTAACGGAAACTTTCGCGCCTTCCATTTCCGGTGCGCTCCATTTTCAACTGCTTTGCTGAAAGTATATCGGTCATGTATTTCACAAGAACTCCATCCTTTATCAAGACATTCCGTTTCATCTGGGTTCCTTCATCATCGAAATTTGTAGTTCCTCTGAAATTAGGCAAAGTTCCATCGTCCACCATGGTAAAAACGTCACTGGCCACTTTCTGTCCCATTTTGCCCGTAAATACTCCGGTCTTCCTGGCAATACCATCTCCTTCCAGAGGGTGCCCTACAGCCTCATGGACAAGAACACCGCCCCATCCGTTTTGCATGACAACATCTATTATTCCTGCTGGAGCATCTTTGGCCTCAAGCATGGCAATTGATTCTCGAGCACATGTTTGTGCTACCTCTTCGGGACTGACTTCATCAAACATTTCAAACCCAGAATGGCGGCTGAGCCTCTCTCGTCCCATATGGCGAGTGTCTTTTCCAACGCCCAGGGTTTGAACGATAAAGAACAGAAGCGGCAGCTCATCACTCAACAGGAGTCCTTCACTATTGGCAACAGTTCTCCCTCTGGTCTCATCATAATAGCTGATTGAAGCCATCTTAATTTTTGGGTCATAATCTAAAGCGGCCTGGTTAGCTCGCTTCATAATCTCGAGGCGCTTCTCATCTGCCACTCCTTCAAGAGGAAGCTTGACTGTAATAAAAGATTTTCTTTTGACTTTCTTTAAATCCACAGGGCCTGTTGCTTTAGTCCCTCTGGCAACAAAAGAGGCGACCTCCGCAGCATTCATGAGCTTCTCCTCGGTTATATCGTCTGTGTATGCATATCCAGTCTTATCTCCAGATATGACTCTTACACCTGCGCCCTGACTTAAGGCAAAAACTCCACTCTTGAATTTAGATTCCTCCATCAATATACTGCGAGAAACTCTGTTCTCCACGTATACCTCTGCAAATTCACCCCCTTTTTCAAGGGCATGCTTTATGGTTTTTTTCAGGATTTGAGGATCGAGCGCCAACTTAGCCCCAGCTTTTCCTGAACCCTTATAAGATAAAAGCTCTGTCATAAGAGCAGGTGTTGCTGCCAGCGCAATTCCTCCTTTAAGGCTCATCTGGAGAAATTTTCGACGAGGTATGTCTTCGATAAAATAACCTCTAAACTTCATGCTTTACCTCCAAATAAATTTTTCGTAATTATATCCAACTTAAATCCTTATGGCAAAAAGAAAATGAATATAAACTCTAAATAAAAAAAATTGTTTCAAAATAAGACTGCTGTTAATATATAACCCTAATTCAGAAGGATTCTCTCAAAATCCAGGAGGTATAGATGGATGAAATGATTGCTATTTGCGGCATTACCTGTCATGAGTGTGGGGCATTTTTGGCAACAAAAACTAACGATGACGAGAAGCGAGCAGAAGTCGCTCAACTCTGGTCAAAAGAATATAAGACAGACATTAAGCCGGGAGATATTAATTGTGAAGGCTGCTTATCGGATAGCGGGAATCTTTTCAGTCACCCCAAGACTTGTGAAATACGAAAATGCGGCAAGGAAAAAGATGTCGTTAATTGCGCTTATTGCAGTGATTATGTCTGTGAAAAACTCGAGAAATTCTTCAAGATGGTACCGGATGCTAAGACACGCTTGGATGAGCTAAAAGCCAAACTTTAAGCTTTAAATAAGGTAATTATCCCAGAGCCATTTAACCTGAATTATTCATAAAAACTGCCGATACCTTTATTTATTTTCAGTGATATCTGCCCACTAGCATGATTTTTCACGAGGTCAAAGGAATCACTTTATTTTTTAAATTTTCTTTTAATCATGATCGGCATTTTTTACCCTTTGGGCGAGCCGATCTCACCGCATCTGCAGCGTTACAGCCCATTCGCGGTGGACGACCACAGCTTCATGGGCCGCGCCTTGCATCTGCGGCAATCTCGACTCGTGAATAATTCAGGTTAATTGAGCTAATCACCTTTGCCCCGAAAGATCTCTTTAATTAGGGAAAGCGAGTGGCTTGAAAAAATGGTCTCACGCGAGAAAAGAGGTTTATGCTTCCTTTTTATTTTTACGGAGAGAAGAACTAAATTCTTATTTTGTAATTTTAATCGAACCGTTTACAGTCCTGAGCGAGATCTCAGGTCCTCCCTGACCAATTTGACCTTCAAGACTGCGTCTTGATTTTTTCATACTTTTAAGAGTAACAGGTAAATCCAAAGATATACTTCCGTTTACCGTTCTGGCATTAAAATCAGCATTAACTTTCTCTAAAGAACCAACCCTTAGAGTAATACTGCCATTCGTGGTTTTTGCTTTTATTGTGTCCTCAAAAGAAATCATCTCCAGCACAATCGTCCCGTTCGTTGTGTCAGCATCAAGCTCTCCTCTAATATTCACTGCTTCTATTCTTCCGTTGGTGGAGGAAAGGGATATAGCGCCTTTTGCTCCATCCAGCTCAATTCTCCCGTTAGTGGTAGAAGCGTTAGTATGTCCGACCGGCCCAGTTATGTAAACACTTCCGTTTGTTGACTTTACTTTATCGAGATTTACTCCCTGGGGAACTTTAACTTCATAATTTACGCTTACTCTAATATTTTTCCATTTGGGAAAGATTGTATTTACAGATACAGAGTTTGTGGATGCCTCTACTTCAATTTTTACTTCCTTCAGCTTATCAGGATCGCCCTTGGTAGTTTTTAGGGCTTTAATGTCTACCTTGTCTTCCATCCAGGTCGTGATGGTGATAGAGCCGTTTACGTTCTTGAGGCTAAAAGTTCCACCAGATTTTAGGGGCAATACCTTGGAGAATTCCTCACTTTCTTCCTGGCCGAAAAGTGCAGAAAGAATGTCACCAGAACCAGAGGAAGCTTCGGCGGTGAGAGGAAGGGAAGAAAGAAACAAAATCAAAAGAGCGAAAAAAGGAATGATTGCAAATAATTTCTTTGGATTCATAGATTCCTCCTTAAATATCATCTAAATCATTAAGATGCACCATTTAATCTTATAGACGCGCTATAGTCCAAAAAGGTTCCTTTTGGGATGAAAAAAATTTGAAATAAATATTATCCTGAGCTTACTCTTTATGAATATTTAAGAAATGATATTCTGTGGAATAGAACAATATTTTCGTCCACATTCTCGAGAGGACATACGCCTGCTGCCAGATAAAGCCCACAATCAGGAGAATCCCTATCTTTGGTAAAAGCTGGTGTACAGCAAGATAAATAACGCCAAAAACAGCGCTGATCAAACCTACGAGAAGATACAGAAACCAGGCCTTAAAAAACCGTTTTCTGATAAAAGTTACATTGAGGAGCGTTGCTCTTATCGTCTTCTTGCTCTTCTCAACCACAAGTCTCACTCTGACATAATCAAAGAACATCCTTACAATCGAAAAAAGGAGAATCAGAATCAGAAACTCAAGAATGGATGAAAGAATAAGCGGCCATTCTGTTGAGGCGCTTTTTTTCCAAAGGTTGAATAAAGCAGAAATAATACTGTGAATGCCTCCAAAAACCACTAAATAGGCCACGAGCGATATCAAGAAAACCTTTAAAAAGGTGAAGAAATACTTGCTGCAATCAGCCAGAAAACTTGTCATTTTCATTTTCTCATCCTGGGCAGCAATCCTGCCGATTATGCCTCCATACAGGAAAATATAGAGCAGCATGAAGAAAATTCCCGGGATAAGAAACCATCCCACCAGGGCCGGAAATACATCCTGATATTTATATATGATATCACCCAGCCATAGTAAGCCCGTCCCTTTTATTATCTGATCAGCCATGAGCGAGCCGGACAAATCTTTTTTTATCAAAAAATAAACAGGAGTGACGATCAGCACTGAATATATAAAATTTATGAGCCACAGATAAACCACCATTTTTAATCTTTTATTGGTGGTTTGAAATCCTTTTTCGAATGTATTAAGAATTTTCATTTCCTTCTCCTTTCCTTTCATATTAGGGACGCGGCGCATTGAAGGTAATTCTGTATTAAGAAGAGAAGTTCAGTGGCCACTTTAAAAATACCCTTTCGAGACGGCTTCCTCTTGAGACTATTATTGGTAAGGTTGGAATCAATAAGCCAGATATTGTCTGGATCGATCTGAGCATACTTGGCCTTTGCCGGCTTTTCAAAAGTGAACTTTTTCCATCTTTCTTGTCCTCTCCAGTTTATTACGTCTTCTGAGCCATCTTCAAATACGACTTTAAGTTTCATAACTGTATCACCCCGCACCCGGGCTTCACCAAACCGCCTGACTTTTACCTCAGTGATGTAAAACTCTTTATCATCGGATTTTTTATCTTCTTTTTCCATTTTCTTTATTCTCTTTGAAATAATCTCTTCTTTTCTCCCATCGGCATCAAAAACCCCACGAACATACTTTTTTTTCTCTTTAGAAGCAACTGAAGATATTCCATAATCAAAGTTTAAAGTACCAAAAAACAATTCTTCAAAAAACCAGCTCAGATCTTTTCCTGTTACTTCATTAACGACATCGATGAAATCCTGGGTCTGGGGATGTTTGTAGCGGAAACGCATCTGGAATGTTCGCAGGATTCGGAGCATCATCTCTTCTCCAACCAATCCTTCAAGAGTGTATAAACAGGTTGAGGCACGATCGTAGACGTTTAAGGCATAACTCCCTCTGTTATAAAATTTCCAGGAGATAGTCGTAATCGGATCAAGCTCCACAACATTTATTGCTGCAGCCCTCTCTAATTCATAGTTGTAATATTCAGGAAGCTTACAAAACCAGGAGAGAGGAATCCTTTGAAACGACATTGGCATAGCACCCGGTCCGTAAGCTATCGCTGTAACTTTTCCTTCAGAATAGGTGTTGATCCCTTCATCAAGCCATGCTTCCTCGAACTCATTATTCGCACATAACCCGTACCAGTATCCGTGTCCGAATTCATGGATAATGACTCCTTCAGGAGAAAGCACCTTTTTGCTCCTTAATATACTGGTCCCTGCAGTGAATAAGGTCGGATATTCCATTCCTCCGCTGCTAGTCCTGAAAGGAGGATCAACCATGGTCACGGTTTCATAAGGATAAGGGCCATACCACAGGCCGTAATACTTTATGGCCATCCTCAAGGCTTTAAAATGGCGGTCGATCTGTGATTTATGCTCTGGTTCTATGAGAAGAGTCATTTTGACATCAGGAAGTTTAACTTCTTCCACTGGAAGCTGGAGCATGCGGGCTACTTCTTCGTATTCTTCCAGGCTAACTTCTTCATCGGCGACAAAATCACGCTCGACTTTTATAAAATCAGGGTCTGCTGTCCAGGCAAAATCATGAATATTGTCCTGGTAAAAAGTATAGGTAACTGTTTTTTTCGCTTCATCAGGAGCGGCTTTAATCTGCTTGCCTGAGGCTCCCACCACAAAATCTTCAGGCACTGTGATATGGACTGTGAACTCGGCAAAATCTGCATAAAATTCAGAGCTTAGATGATATTCATGACAGTTCCAGCCTTTTCCTTCTTCGTAGACGCCGGGCTTCGGGAACCACTGGGCGATAAAATAAGAATTCTGGTAATAGCTTGAGCGATGAACCGATCTTGGAATTTTTGACTCAAATTCAAGCTGGAGGTGAACCTCTTCGCCTGGCTTAACAGGTTCAGGAAAAAACACTCGCATAACTGTCTGGTCGCCTGGATGAACTGGTTTGTCTTGGGTGATAAATTCCATAGTCGGCTTTAAATCCAGGCCATCAGTCAGCTTAATACTGGTGACATCTACCCAACCCCATTTTCCTTCTTTTATTTTTATGCCAAAAGCTTCAAACCATTCTTCCTTTGATTCCTGAATCGTGGTGCTTTTCTCGTTTTTAAAAGCATTATAGTAAAGATGAAACCACATATCCTGGACATCATCTCGAGTGTTATTGAACCAGGTAATATTTTCTTTTCCGTGGAGCATTTTGTTTTGATCATCCAGCTCTACCCAAATTTCATACCGGACATTGCTTATCCTTTCCGCCCCCGGCAGCGGGGCAGAGCTAATAATTGACAGAGTAAGTATGAAAAACAGGAATTTAATGTATGATTTTTTCTTTTTCAACTCTTCCCTCCTTCTTTATATTTATAATTAATCTGTTTTCTCTTGACTTGTTTTTATTTTTTAATTTCAGGTTTTTCTTTCACTGCATTAAAATTCAATCTTCAAAACTCATAGAAACGCAATATATATTTTTACAATGTCATTGCGAGCCCTGAAAGGGCGTGGCAATCTCATCAAAAAAGGTTGAGATCGCCACGCTTCGCTCGCGACAGAGGATCGCACAGCCTGTTCCGAGCAAAGCGAAGGAATCTTCTTCGCTCCTCGCGATGACACTGGAATAATTGCGTTTATATTAATTACGTAATAATTTTTAAAAAGTTCCTTAAAAATGATATTCCCCTGAATGTTTACTTAAAACCTGAAAAAAACAGCTGGGCCAGCAAGCCAGCAATCGGGGGAAAGAAAAAGGTGCAGGCGAGGCGGGCAACTGTAAATTTCCACCCCAATATCCCGATATCCATGGGCAAACGACTAACTGCCCATAATGACCAGGCTGTCACAAAGGCGACCATGGTTCCTACTCCGGCTCCAGCACGCAGAAATCCAGCGGCGACCGGCAAACTTACATAGGGCCCACCAGGAGTTATGCCCCCCGCAAGAGTGCCGATTAATATCCCGCGCAGGCCAGATTCCTCCCCTATCCACTTGGATATGAGTTCACGGGGCAAAAGAGCCTGAATCATGCCAGCCATGATAAAGGCGAAAATCAATAAGGGAAGAATCTGCGCTGTCATCCCTAGGGCGTATTTTAGGCCGATGATATGCTGACCCTCCCCTTTTGAATATCCGATGTAAAGGAGAATAATGGCAAAAACAGCCATGACTATTGTTGGGATTAACATACTCGAAGCCCTCCCTTTATTATCCATTTTTTTATCTTTATCTTTATCCATGTTAGATTGTATTAATCTGTTTTACTGATTGTTTCTTACGTTTTGTTCTTTAAATCCACCTTCTTTATAGTCTTTTTGCTCAGGAAGCCCTTTATTTTATCGACGAATTCTTGAGGCCAGCTTTTTAGCATCCTGTTCAACATACTACTATTTACAATTGATACATCAACATATTTATCACTCTCTATTAAAATATTTCGTAATCCTTCCCACTTCTCCGAATCTTCCTTTCGAGATGGCGCACCGAGTTCTTCTTTCACTGTCACGACCAGCTGCTTATCAGGTCCATCTATGACCCAGCTGTCTTCTTTCTCAGCAAATTCTACGGCAGCTTCTGCTATTTTCGCCTGTTCCTGCTCGATTTCTGCTATTTTCGCTTTGAGTTGCTTTTTTTCCTCTGCTAACTCTGAGTAGCAGGTTACTAATTTCACTCCAGGATCTTTTCTGTATTTGTTCTTGTCCAGCTTTTCCATCTTCTTCGGATGCTTCCAGAGCGGGCAGATCTGCTGAAAATCACACCAATCACAGAGGACACTCTTATGGGGAGGAAAATCCTCACAAGTTTCGATTGCCTTTATCTTATCTACAGCGATACTCTGTATTTCCATTAACTGTTCTTTTGTCCTCGAAGATTCGACCTGTTTATTGAAAAGAAGGAAATGCCAGATAAGTTTTGTCTTTTCAGCTTCCGGCCACCTGCTAAGCAGAGCAATTTGATAAAGGGCAAGTTGCAAATCCTGGCCCGCCTCCTCTTGAGTCATTAGTGTCCCCGAAGTCTTGTAATCGTGGATTTCGAATATTTTTTCTTTATCGTTCCAATCAAGGCGGTCAAGTATTCCAGTGAACCTGTATTCCTGGGCATCTTGTTTTAGCTTGCAAAAAACAGACTCTTCTGTTTTCACAATTTTTGTCTGGTCGAAAGGCTTATACTCTTCATAATAATCCATCAAGCATTTTTTCCCTTTTTCATAATAGTCTTCTGCGGAAAATTCTTTTTTCACAATTTTAATTGAGTCATTGTAGTCTTTTTTCCATAATTCATCATATTTAGAAAGGAGCCATTTTTTAGGCTTAATTATTTTGTTTTTCACGAAATCATAAAACTCTTTCAAAGCTTCATGGACTATAATGCCCATAAATGCTTCTATAGTCTCAACTCTAAGACGCAATTTATCAATGTATCTGTATTTATACAGTAATTTGCATTTTTCAAAGCTTCCTATTTTACTGAACGAATATGAACTGCTCATCGGTATTTTCTCCTCCTCTTTTCAGACTTAGACTCCTGATCTGAGTGCTTTTAATGTTTTCTAAATATATTCCATACGAACTAATATAAACGCAATTTATATTTTTACAACGTCATTGCGAGCCCTGAAAGGGCGTGGCAATCCGTCGTTGCGAGCGAAGCGCGGCAATCTCAACCTTTTATTATGAGATCGCACAGC